>Ga0247734_1000743_pt1 | contig 27060 bp, 26 predicted proteins | sample UWRJL103311B2_FD_180933 | JGI IMG/M metagenome (GOLD analysis project Ga0247734, IMG submission 180933) | Plant litter microbial communities from Arlington Agricultural Research Station in Wisconsin, United States - UWRJ-L103-311B-2 | ecosystem: Environmental > Terrestrial > Plant litter >...
TAATATACACTGTTGATGAACTCAGCTGTGACTACTTGAGCTGCTAAGAAGCTACTGATTATGAAAGTGAGAGACCGCATTATTAAGACTGGAATGAAATTTAAGGAGATGTATTTGGCGACTTGGTAAAGAACGTGAAGGGTAAACTCCAAAAAGCCACTCGAAGTACAAGGTACTTATATACTTGAAATTGTGATTCTTACTCACGTCCTTCCGGTAGGTATGGCAAGCAAGGCTCCCCTCTGCCGACAGGGTATGAAAAGTGGGTAGGTGAGTTAGATCGCTGGGATGACGCTGGGGTGTTTTAGCGTCTTATTCCAGTTTAGGTTTTTTTTTTCAAAAACTAACAGACGTTTGTATCCACACGTAAACAAGGCTATTCTTAGTTAACTACGTTGTCGACATTAGGATGTATGTACAGTACAGCTAAATAATGGCGAAGGAAGAGAGCCGATCATCTAGGAGCATCATAATCTTTCGTTGGGCCTATTTTTGACATTTGAAGTAGGCAAGTTCGAAGGCTATTACATCTCGCCACAGCCGAATCAATTTCAAAATGCACAATGCTTGCATCTCGCTTGGAAGGAGTATGTAATGACTACCAAATGCCTAAAGAAGTAGGTCCAGCAGCTAGCATAAAGAAGTAGCAAGGCTAAGCTAAGTCAATTAGCACATATTCTCATGATCGACATATTTAACATAATTAACATACTTAACAAACTTACATAATTAACCCGGAGAAGAGATGGGGGAGGGGAGGGAAGGGCTAGTGCCAGAAATACCCCTATTTCAGGACCACGACGATTTAGATCAATTGTTAGGGGGAAAACCCCAACTTTGACGCAAATGGCACAGACAATTCATGTCTACTACTCTACTGTACTGTACATACCGGACATACCGTACAACATCGTATTTATTGTGTGTCTTAGGATTCACGGCAGGGCGAGCAAAAGGGGGAAAACTGCATTACAATAATTTGAAATAGAAGAGCACTACTGTACCGTCCCAGCGCCAAAGACGTTAGATAACCGGGGTCAGGGTTCAAGACACTACTGGCTTTGATTGCTTTGGTACTGTACCTGACAGAGTGACAGAGTGACAGAACTGTAAAACCTTAATCGGCTGTTTCATCGAGTTGCCTGGCTGTTCATTCCTTAAAATAATAACATCAGCCACGCAATCGTAATTCGTTGTACGTACTTTCGCGACTTGCCATGCCATGCCAGCAAATGGCTCATAATAATGAATTGGAAATCTCCACAGCATGAGAGACATAAACTTGGCTCAAACTTTAAAAACACTCAGCCACTAGAAGACATCATTGCCAGTGCCCCGTCCCAGTCCCCGTGGTGTGGTACGTACATCCAAAGCTGATCTTGCTTGGGCAATGTTCGCTCTCGCTCTCCCCACCGTGCGCCAAAATCCTGATCTTCATTGATTAGATTCCTCTTACAGTAAGTACATACAGGAGTAGATGTACTCCACATGTCGATCCTCATGTCTACTGACGACGTCGCGGACGTTTCCCTCGTCGCCAGCAACCCCGAAATTGCCGGATAATAGACCTCCATCCAAGTCGAAGCAAGTACGGCGGAATAGTCCCATTGCTAGTTGTTGCTGCGCCTGAACCATGGCCAGGGTTTGGGGGTTTATGCCGTAGATGTGTGGGGATGGTTCTAAGATGGTTCTAAAATGGTTCTGAGATGCTTCTGGGGGTCTCTCCTTTCTCAGCCTGCGCCCCCAGTGTGTCGTCTCCACTGATTCTTGTTACGATCTACCTCCGGATGCTGGAGCAACACCAGCTGAGAAAGAATGCTCCTGAACCTGTGCGAATCGTGTTTTCACCAACTACTAGCTCCTCAACCTCGGTATATTCCGGAGGGAAAACCCCTTCTGGTCTCCACTGGAAAACCGTTGTTATTCCACCCCTCAATAACCTTCTCTCCCATACAGCGGGGAAATAATATGTCCGGCCCGGGGACCTGGGTTTAAATTATCCGCATTCAACTCCCACTCTCCGGGAGACCAATGGCTCGAATTAGCCCGGTCTCTTGGGGATTTTAATTGTCGTGTTTCTTTCTTTATTTTCCAAGAACTGGAACCTCAAGTGTTAGCTATTGTGACATAACTTGAACCATATTGTTGGCCGTTGCGGCAACCCGATAAACTCAGTAAATTTGCAATCCCCAACATATTTATCGTTATGGAAGGATAAATACAATAACATAACAATTAGATTATCCTCATAGACTAGCGAATCTTTACCAACGGTATCTTTTAACAGTTAATCTGTATAATAACATGATGAATAGTTGACTGCAAGGGAAGAACGGCCTAGTTAGACTCTTTTAAAGGCAAATTTAGTTAAAGACTAGCTCAACTCGTTGAGTTCCAATTAATAGACCAAGAATGGGCCTGGCTACGCAGCAGCTGCAAATAGTTTATCTACCATCCATAATATCCAGGTTTTCTTCAATGCTTCCTCACGCTTCCTAAAGGTAGATAGGACGGAATGATCACACTCGGACATAGGCTCGTAGTCCATACGTCAACCATCCAATTTACCTTCGATACCAGTTAAAATAAACCCTCTAGAGGAAATAAAAACTTGGTATAACCCCATATACTCAGGAATTTAGGAATGCATTCAACAAGCTTGTTCCTGGGCACCTCACTAGCGTGAACCGTTAATTATACTCGACATCTTTCGATCATAGCTATCTTGTACAGTACAGTACCTTTACAATTTATGTAGATTCTCTGAAAACTAAACAAGCGCAACATTTCCGTTATATCCTTCATGATTGTAAAATGAGATTCTAATATCACCCTCCGTATACAGCCCATCAAACACATCTTGGATGATATTTTGCTTTTCCTTGGTAAACCAGAAGTCGGAGCAAGCAAGTTCTGTGTTTCCCCGCCCTCTCTTGTGGGCAAGTAAATACTAACTAGACTGAAACCACTGCTGTTTGTTCTAGCGGAAATCAAGAAATCGAATCATCATTGTCGAAACCAGAGTGGCGGCCTCCCAAACTGTCGGAAAAGCGATTGACTTTTAATATAATTACAGATGAGCGATTTACAACAATGTAAATGTTGCCGAGATGATATCTATGGCGCGGATAGTCAAATGTATTGCGAGAGGCGTATGTACTATACGAATTATCGATGTCAACAATGCTAATCGTCGGTTGAACATGAATGTTGTGAACTGGGCTATCTCTTTGAAAGGACTAAGGCACACAAGAGTGTGTGTTACTATTGTGAAGAACATAATTATTGATATTTCTGATGACTGGTCGCCCCAGTTACTGGTTATACCTACTGACTATGTTTTCTTGAATGACTGTCAACTACCACAAAGACAAATCGATTTCCCCACATTGTCCGGAGGCGAAATTGGATGGTAATCGGTGTTCTAAGCGTAAGTAAGCCACTAATAGAACTTGAAATTAGCTCTTTAAAATCGCTATCAATGCTCCGCCTAACGCTTCTCCCCCTCTTATGACGAGGTTTCTGGAAAAACTGAGCCCAAAGGTTCAACTAGTAGAGCTTCAGCCTACTCGGCCTCCACTTAGTACGTCGCCACGACGATACTTATCATGATATATCTCGTCTCACCGAATCTCAGCCTAGCCAATTCTCCACTGCGCTTCTATAATGTACCCAATCCCTGTTTTCTGGGTCAATCATACGACAAACTGTACAACCCCTTTTCTTCAGGATGATCAAATGGCATACCTCGTGGACCATATGGAGGAAACCCTAATTGTTCTTACAGACATTCCTAATAACGTAGAAGTCTTATATATAAAGGAAATGTTCATAAGTAGCCATGTAATCTGTTTCGCTGGCGGGTAGCCGCATATCGACGCCGAATGGCTCTTCGAAAATAGCTACTACCTGAACTGAGATAGAAGTGGGGGTTTCAAAGTAGGGCTTTTCTTTCTAGATTAGAAATTCTTAGTGCGATAAATGAAAGGGTCTAAGTCGTATCTGGAATGTTTATATGGGTGTAGGTGTTGTGTGTGTGTCGGATAATATTAAAGGGTTGAATGGTGTAAGCCAGGAAGTCAACAGCTCGAGTAACACTACAGTGAAGGAACGTGATTATGAAAAGGCAAGAATGATAGGAATATAACATATTTCAAATGTATGATAAGTGGATATCTTGAAATGTGAAAGTTGTAGCGCAAATCGTGGTCGGAATATCAACTTTCAGAGGACATGGGATATCTTGATAAAGCTAAATAAAAAATGAATCACAGATGTCACTTCTTACTCACCGGTTTATGAGCAGCGTAAGTCTTATCAAACGTTTCCGAAGTCTCTGGACCTCTTATACTCCTTGTTTAGCAGCCTTCCATTAACTCAAATGTCTATAATTTAGTACACAAGACAGACACGGGACCCTCGTTAAAAGTTGATGGTTTCTAAGCATGTGCACAGGTTGAGCAGACTTTAGAGAACCTAAGATAAAAGTAATTCGGCCATAATCTGAGCCTGAGCAAATACATCGCAGCTCGCTGGAATAATAACGAGCTAGAAAGTGTCAACATTGCCGTCGGTAGAACCAGATATTTAATTTCATATAACCAAGTTCTTTGTTCTGCTCTTTTTCTTTCTTTTGAAATGTAGAAGATAGAAGGTCCAATCCTTCTATCCACTATTCAAAGTCAACATCTTCATTCTGAGATCGTACGTAGCTTTGACATTCGGTATCTTGGATTTGGCTGATTCTCATTTCCATGCCCTCAAAGGAATTCGTTAGACTGCCACTCCTGTCTTATTTTGAGCGTGTTATAGTAATTATATTGTATTATTGTATAACAAACCACTTAAATCATCGCGTAAGGTGAATGGTTTGAGGCTTCTTAAAATTGGGAATATCCTGAGCCACGAGTTAATTGAGATCGGATCATGATCAAGCACTTATTGCCCCTCAGAATCCTTGTCCACGAAGCTGGACGATGAACTCCAGATGAAGATCTAGAAATTCGCACTCGCAATAGCATTTCAATTTTTATGAGTAATTATTGAGCAAATATGGTCTCGATATACATACTCTACTCTACATCTCGCCGGAAACGCTTTTACGTAAATTCAACAACTCATTCGGCTAAGAGTTGAGTCTCTCTCATTTACAAGAGGGTACTCCTTTCAAAAGAAAATGACCTGCTCAATGTGGAAATGACTAAATCATTTGAACTATGTGACGTGATAGCAATGGGGAAGGTGTACAGCGAATGAGTAGTCCGCAAAAATACAGTGGCTGGTAACATTGGCCGGCGGGCGTGTCTCGATTCCCGACATGCACGCCAAGAAAATACCACAAACATTAGGACTTGACCAGCCATTTTGAGGCTCAGAAGACGTGATTGATAAGGGCGTCATGCACGATAACACATTGAACACGTTTTGCGTCTACTTAGTTTGTATTAATATAGGAAGAGCTCCCCTTTCGGTAAGTTTAATGCCCCGGCTATTAGCGGGCCTAACGTTGATCGAAAGCTTCATTTTACTTTCTAAGCGAAGGGCTAAGACTTGTATGTATATTATATCATCAAGATACTAAGAGAAATGTCTTCAGCATCTGTAGCAAGCTCCAGCTTGTGAGTAGACATGAGCTAAAGATTCAAACAGCTCCTTGCAATACTCTTTTGCGGAGTTTCGCTTCCCTTTAAATGAAAATTTGTGTGGCCACCTGTCTTCGTAAGAAAACTGTGGACGCGATGGTGGCTGGGTAGTGTTTCAGGCTTTTGCAATAGGTGGGATAATAACGGCAATAGTGAGCTTTTGTAGGTGCGTTTGATGACGTCTATCATCAGACGCATCTACAGAGCAGAGCCTCCGAGAGACCATTTTATTGAGTCGAACAATTGTACAAACGCTCTATTTTGATTTGTTATCGGCTAGGTTTTTGGCGAATCATTGTAATTCAAGGAGAGACTAGAGTCGCCCTTCCATCAAGAGGTTTTCATAATAGAAATTATAGGTAAACTTTTGGAATTCCGGACGCCTCGGGGCCTGTGTGTTCTCAGCTCCTGGGGGGTTTCAGCCATGGGGGCAAGATTCCTTCATGATCTACTGCATCAGTTTCTCGAAAGTAGTCGTCAGGTTGTGAGTGATCGAAGATAATAAGCGAGACTAACGACATGAGGAAGGCGGACATCTTTGCGGGCTAGAGATGGGGAAGATCTTGTTGCGACCTGTAGATATCGACATGATTACAAAGGTTGCTATCGTGGTGCACGAAGCCAATGTACACTTGACACTAGTAACCACTGGGTTTCGGGCTTCAACCACGGTACGTGAGACTGTGATATAAAATCCACGATAAGACTTACCCGTCGAAGAACCATTTCTGACCCGAATCACCATCCCAAACGCCATACAGGGAGTTGATCAGCAGAAACACGGCAAAGCCTGGGGTCATTTGCAACCTGAATTACTATACCTTATCAAGTTGATAGTCAGGAAATCCCGACGTTGAGAGGCGAGCGTACTGTACACTGAACGACGCCCCCAAGTAGAGAAATACATGCAGCTCAACCAACTTTGTGACGGGTGTCTTTATCGCATGAGTTTGACTTATCTGTTTCCATGCCGTCTCATCTAAACAGCAATAAGGAACCTTTGGTTAGAACTTTTATAATAATGGCGCTCACCAAAGAAACAAAGCAGCTATGAAATTTGATCATGTACTCCCGAGAGCGTAATGTTAAGCGACATTTTCACGCAGATGCACGGACAGACTCGCTTCGCTGTGCCACCGTATGCTGAATGCGGTCTCCAAGTACGCTCGGTCCCTTTTCCCCACCACTCACCAGTCGTCAGAAACTCGTGGGGTACTTTGGCCGAACAGCGGGGCATGTTTTGGTGTACTTCTGGTGCCGTAAGGCACAAGATTGTCCTCCAGTAGCTGCTCAATTCTGACACCGCTTATAGTGACCTAACATGTGGCTGGAAAAGAGGCACCGCCATAGCATCACCTTCCCTGTACTCCGTACTGCGTACCGCATTGTTTATCTCCGATACATGTTCAACATGGAGAAAGCTTGGAGCAGGTGGCGTTCAGAAAATGAACGACAAGTTGAAAGACTGTTGGTGTAACCCCACTTGAAACTGCAGGTACGTACATATATGATTAGCCTTCTCCTCCCCATGTTTTACTATAGGTATTGTGGGTTTAGTTTGCTACTTGTAGAATTGACACCACAGCGATGAAGTTGCCAGTCAGATTGTTGAGCTGTGTTGCAGCTACATTTCCCATATTCCTCTCCGTGAATGCAGAATCTTCTGGAGGCGGGTTGTTAGACGTGGTTACTGCCCTTCCTCCATGTGCGGTAGGAAAATGGTGTCAAATTCTTGATACAGCGCTAATTTTATAGTAGCTTACTTGTCTGGTACAAGCTGTGGCAAACTCTACTTGCCATCCAACTGATCAAGCATGTATATGCTCCGATAAAGATCTGAATTCCGCAACTACAGCATGCGTACTTAAAAGCTGTACGCTTAAGCAAGGCTTGAGTGAGTGGTTTCCGCTCTCGAGTCAATGAGATCTTGCGAACTAATCTTCTTCAGCAACACTCAATGTCACCTCCGTAGCATGCAATGTTCCGATTCGAGACAAACGAGAGACTTTCAATACCCTATCAACTACATTAGGATCTATGTCAATGGGCTTTGTAGCCCTTAGACTGTTCGAAAGATGGCTATCAGATGCATCATATGGACCTGATGACTGGGCAGTTACCATTACTTCAGTAGGATGAATCATGATCTTTTAAACATTGAGTAACTAAGGCTTGAGTAGCTAGTTGGACTTCCAAGTTCTATTCTTAACACCCAGGGTCGTACGTTCTCTAACCACTGCTTAACCCGATATAATTATAACTTGGTTTATTAGTTACCGCAAACGGCCTGGGGAAAGATATCTATACGCTAAACTTCAAGATGATTACAGATTTCATTCATGTTTGTCTACCACTTCGTCTAAACGCTATTGGAGCTACCAACTGATAACTCCGCAGGTATTTTTCGCATCAGAGCTTCTTTATTTCGTGCATGTTGGCTCTGTAAAATTAACCTTCCTTCTTCTATATCTGCGTATTTTCCCTGGAGCTAAGATCCGCAAAGTCATTTGGTGGACCTTGATTGTCAACTGCACATATACCTTTGTGTTTGTTTTAATGGGTTTCTTCCAATGTCGCCCAATAAGATATTTCTGGAAAAGATGGGATGGTGAACACGAAGGAAGTTGCATCAATCCCAACGCTATCGGATGGCTTAATGCCTCGATCAGCATCTTACTGGACATTTGGATGTTAGGAATACCAATAACGCAAATTATCGACCTCAACATGCATTGGAAAAAGCGATTGGGTGTGGGGTTAATGTTTAGCGTCGGTATTTTGTAGGTTGCTAAAGTCCCCCAACAATTGGAAGGGGCTGAGCTTATTCTTCATCAGCAGCACAATTGTCAGCATAATTCGGCTACGCTCTCTTATCGTGTTCTCCAATACTCAAAACCCTACTTGTGAGCAAATATTTCCTTCCTTGGTTTCAAACCTGACAGAGTATAGGGGACTACTATAACCTGTGTTACTGGTCAACGATCGAGATCAACACTGGCATCATGTGTGCATGCCTGCCGAACCTCCGGGTTTTACTCATTCGTCTGTTCCCTACAGTCATGGGTACGATCAAGAGCATATCAAATACTAGAACGTCTGAGTACGCTACTGAACTCAACGGGGCACCCGAGTCAGCCAACAAACACAAGCATAGCAGGACAGGGACGAATACCAGTGCGGAAGCATGGTATGGGTCTGGTATTCATCAAGCAAAAGCAAATGATGTTGAATTTGGCCCGTCGGATCAGGATAGGAGGGAAAGCAGAATAGAACTAGTGTATATTCCTCCTAAGCAGGATATGTGAAAAAATCCCCACTATATACTTGAATTTATTTTTTGGATTTGATTTGAAAGATGTTCAAGTACGTTTCTTTCGTGATCTTAGATGGCCGAGCTCCTCCCTAGCTTGATTTTACCTATTGTTTGGAAAAGATGCTTGAGACTTTTTGGTTGGTGAGAGACAAACATCGATGTGATCAAGGACGTCCAGGAAGACGGAAATGGATGTGAAGACGATTTGAATTTCCCAAACATCTTCTCTTCTCTTAAGGCCTAGCTAACATCTTTTTAGAAAAAGAAAAAAAGATTGGGTCGGACCAACTCTAGGAGGATAGTTGGTTAGTACTTTCCACCTCGGCAAGTGGCTAGCTTCATGCATAGGCAGTGTATGCATACCTTACCGTGTCTTATAACATTAAAATATTAAAATAATAATTTCGACGAGTCGTATGATCTCTTCAGTTTTTTTTTTAGTTTTCTTTTGAGATTCTAGGTATTTCAGTAGAATTGACAGTGGACAAGACACGGTTATAAAGAACAACACGCAAGTAGTAGCAACTCGCCTAAAATCTGGGACTTACCACTATTTTGGTGTGCCAAAGAGTTACTCCAAATATGGAATTACCCCCTTCAGAATTTAAAACTATTATCGCAGCTGTTGCTCAGCTGAGATTACATTCGGTTATTCTACTCTTCCCTTGACCTTACGATGTTCCTTGACCTTACGATGTTAGCGAGCATAGAAACTAAGTTTTCGACCCAGGATAAGCGCGTATTCACTATACAAATTAAAGGTTTCCTGTTTCTCACTTGTTGGACTTTGTTGAGCTAGTCTCACCAAAGTGCTCTAGTTACTGTACTAACTGGATCTACTGAGATCTGGCGCTAAGTGATTGCGATCAGTTCACTAACACATTAGTCAGTCAATTTGTAAATGCTGTTCGAATTTAGACCAAGCTAAACATCTTGAATTAGACTGCCACTATTATCCTTACTATATAGGCTCGCATCTCCCACCACCCCATCTCCAAATCACAAACCAAAAATATATTCTCATCTTCCTCAACCCACAACAAGCATCATTTGCCATCCTCACCAAACCCAACAAGCTTCCACGCCATCGACAGAGAATTGTTTCAGCTACAACAAACCAAGAAGAGATCACATATACACTCTCCATTAAAACCTTCATCATGGATCCAGGTACCCCCAAGAACGATTCTATCTCAGAATTTGCCTTTCCCAGTCTGGGGAATTTTGGAGTTCTTCCCCTAGAAATTCGTGACATAATATGGAGCATGCTCATCCCCCAAAAACAACCCATTTCAAATCTTGATAGTGGAGCATCATCAAAGTTAGAGATTTTGAGAAATGTTCGTCGCAAGATGTGGAATGCTATTCTCTTATGCAGAAGAGGTGCAAAAGATCGCAGCTTGGCTATCATGAGAGCCAGCCCCGCCATTTATCAGGAGTTTGCTTCGGTATTATACCATCATGAGAGTATCACTTTCAAGATCACACCTCATTTTGAACGTGAAAAATGGATTTGTGTATCAGACACCAAAGGCAACCAATGGGAATTAGAGGATATTCAGGACGGAAAATTCAGTTGCTTGTCATACCACAGGCTCAAATCAATTCAAATTGATATCGAGGCGCCCGGACTCGGGTATGGATTTGAAGGTGATCTTACATGTCTTCGCCAGAAGGTTCTCGATATTATAGACGTGCTTTTGAAGCCACAGGGAATTCGTCACATTAAAATCCATCTGGTTAACACACAACACTCATTCTGGCTAAGTAACGGAGCTCCAAGAAAGGTTATAACAAGGGATCTAATAAGCAGGGAACTGGAAAAGTGGCAAAAACCTTTGCCAGACAATTGTCGTTCCATACTTTTGCCATTTTGTCAGTTGGCAAACGTAAAGTCTGCGACGGTCTTGATAGATTCGGATGTGGAGCAGATTCAATATCATACCCTAGGATTCCGCTACGCTACGGCAATCATGTCACAGAGACGGAACGCAATTAACATATCTTCAATTTCTGCCATGCAAAGAGAGCTCGATGAAACACACTTGGCATTCCAGCAATTCTTGGACTATGTATCTGGTCCAAGTGCAAATATGCTCCGATTGCGACGATGTGCTCAATGGTACAAGGATACAAATGCGCTCAATAATCATGAGTCGACCGAGTTTTCTCGAACACAGAATAGACTAATGAGCGAGTCCGATGATTTGACTGTAAAACTTCATGCTGAAAGTTTACTTGATAGATGGAAATTCGTCCATGCCATGAATCCCATGTCCGGGAGAATGATGAGATTGCGGATGCATGTGCGCACCACTCCCCAGCTCTGGAAATATGGTTTTTACCAACAGTGGGACGCTGAGGAATGGTACATACTACGAGGTCGAATTTCCAACAGTGCTGAAAAGACACTCGGGGATAAAGGTATTTTCAGGAAAGACGAGATCGAAGAAATTACAGCCAAAGTTGATGAGATTGATCGAGAGCTGACAGCTTTGAGGGACACTATGCGACTTTGGAAGTATAAAGGTGAGCACCGGAAAATGTCTAAGAAGCCAAAAAAGCATGAGCAGAGATCCGAGCTGGGATTAAGCCAAAGGTCTCGCCTGCTTGAGCTGAGAAAATTGCGAAAACACCTCGCCGAGAATCTCATTGCTATTCGGTTTGAAACAGGAGGAAAATTCCAAGCATTGCTACAAGAAGAAGAGGATAAGTTCTTTATTGGTGTGTCAAAGGATACGTGGGATAAAGACATGTGGTATCAATTCTACCCCTACGGGCTTGAATGTACTTTCGGTTTTCCAGTTGAGTTGGACAAAATGGTGGATAGGACCAAGTGGAGTATATTCACGCACGATGCTATGGTGAAGCTGGAAAACACCCGCCGCGATTTTTTCCCAGAACTTCTAGAAGTGTCAAAAGATGAACCGACTTCTCGTCTTCCTTTCACAGAACCCACGTCTACTTCTACTTGGTACAAGGAAGATTACTATTACAATTGTTCCACGGCACTAGAGTTTACTTGCCAACAAGAAATCAATGAAGGGAATGACTGGTAATTACTAGGAGATTATTGGATGAAAACTGAAATACACAGAGATTATAAGTTATGTTTTTCTTAGCTGGGGTGAGATAGATTAATTGAATACCTGACTCATTTTTCCTGCTCAAAAGTTGTAATTCTTTTCAGATATTAACTAAAGGATGACATGGTCATGTCTAGCTAACCCTGACTTTGCTGAATTCTTTTGATTTCTGGTCTTTCATATGCTTAGTATTCTTCGCCTCCTCCCCTCCCGCCACCCCAAAAGCTTAAGTATACCTCATATATACGCTTATATACATACATCTAAGTTCATATCCTCCGTAATTAGGCCTGATAAATTATTCAAGAAGAATTTGTAACGGCAAATAAGACCAATGCATTTGGAAACAGCACAAGGAATGACTGCCTTCGGAGTACCAGTGGAGTTGGTGGTGCCTTTTTAGGAGAAATCATTGTATGTAGATTATATCAAAGAAATTAATCTCAGCTTACGTTTCTACAGTGTTTGGTATTTGGTTATGTCAATCAATTAAGTGAAAAACTCGAAATGACAATCACCGAACTTGAGGTTTTCGCAAAGGTGCAGTACATTACGGTCACCACGCAATCAGTGAATTGCCCGAGCTACTGTATTAATGTATTTTTTTATAGTTCGAAACCTTTATTAGATTTGGTTGTTGCATCTGTAATCTTCATTAAGACCCAGCCAGACAGGACTGGTCTTCGTGCAGGAGCAAGCGCTGGCTCTTCAAACTCTGCTATATTCCAAAACAAAGAACTCCGCTGGCTCAAGGCCACGGAAACGGAAAACATAATATACGTAGGGCTTCGTATATTTTTGTGGAATAGCAGCAACCCCAAGAACGAAATTTCAGTTTCCCGCGTTGTCACTATACTTCCCTTGGGTATCTCCCTTTCTAAACAATGCTTGAGTTCTCATCAATCAAAATCCCAAACTGGGCCTTTGCAAGTCCATAACTTGTAGCAACCGCACGGCTGCCATACACTCTCATCTCTTTCTCATATGCAGCAGTCACACCTTCCTTATACCCACCTGCATCGGCCAACAATCTCCCAAGTAATGCAGAGTCTTGAACAGCTGTGTTTGCGCCAATACCTCCTGCAGGTGTCATAGAATGCACGGCGTCTCCAATGACAGTAACACGAGGCTCATTATCCCACTCTGGGACCCCGCCCGGGGTAGAGCAAGTAATTTTCCAGAACGCAGCATCAGCCTCGTTCATCTCTTCAAACAGAGGTCTTAAGCGAGGATGCCAATTTGCTGTGAGCGCTTTTGCAATATCTGCTGCTGGTTTTCCGATCGTAGAAAGGTTGTCATTTGGTGCTCTGATGAGACCTGGTACAGCACCCATCGTCCATCCGAACTCCAAGTCAGGATTATCCATATCACCAGATCGGACGTTCGTGATGACAAAGACTCCCCCTTTGGGATTTTTGTCGTCCATTAAACGCCAAACACCCTCCCCAAGTCCCTTGAACGATGTGGTTGGTGCTTGACCATGGATACCTCTTGCGCCAGTATCATAGACCTTTAGCTTTCCTTTCGAAACTTGCCTAGCGACTTTAGAGTAGATACCCTCACCACCAACTAACATTTCCCCCTCGATAGATTTCGATCCGTCTGCAAAGATAGCTCGGACACCAGATGATGTCAATTCGTAACTGACAACAGGGTGAGACCATTGAACGAAAGGTTCGCATCCTTCCATGAACAGTTTCCGCATGTCACCCCTTGAGATCCCAACAATCTTTCCATCGCGAGATGATAGGGTTTCCATCAATGCTTTCACCTTTTTCTTTTCCGCTATCTCTTCACGAGATTCCTCCTTAGCCCCCTCGACGATAACCTCCCCCGTGGAAGCATCAATTGAAGCGAACCCACCACCCCCAGTCTTGCCACATGTGTCCCAAAACTTTTTGAATCCTTCTGGTCCAAGGACGGTCTCAATTGCATCTAGTCCGTCGGCTGAAAGCCGGAGCCGGTATCCCTGTGCTCGGAAGGAGAAGGAGCTGTCACGCTCGAAGATTATGAAGGGTATCTTTGAGCGGAGAAGGGATTGGCCTAGTAGTAAGGAACATAGACCAGCGCCTGCGATAAGGATCGGTTTCTGAGTGCTTGTTGCCATGATTGTGGGACAAATGTGAAATCCCGGGTATAGAATGAGCAGGGACTATGAAGTTATACTTGTTTGAAAGATGCCTAGTTGTCTTATGAAACGTGCGTATTCTGCCTTTGGTACTGATACACCGAATTCCTGTCGTGTATTTAAACCAAGATGACAAATCCAGTACCCAACCCGCTCGGGAGATGATGAAGCAAGTCTGTACGGCAGTACACAAAATGATGTGTAATCCCGAAGGTTAAGTGATTCAACGCTAGAATAGCAGATTTGGCGGAGAGCGGCTTTTGTTTTTGGCGCATATGATTTGTACACCAAAGTGTATCAGAATAAGAATTCATAATCATAACAAATTCATTTGTCATTCCCACCTTTTGTCATTTATAATATCTAGAAAGGAAGGAATTATGTCACGTGGAGTTGCTGACAGATTGGACTAGTCACATGACTAGACCTTTAAGCTCTCCTCGCTGTACCACAACTAAATGCTTTGTGTTCTAACTTAACCCAGCCTGAAGCAAAATGTTAACATTATAAAATATTACCCAACTATAGTTGACAGCGTTTATAATTGACGGTATGTACAATGAAAGCAGGCGGTAGCGCATATTCTCCCAGTGGCTCCTACGTGCCTGACGAAGTCATTCTATTCGCGCCGCTGATTTACAACTTTCCATTTACAAATGGATTGCATCGTCCATATCCAGTCTGACAATTAGCACCGAAGCAGTAATCAGCTGTGGTGCCGCTTTAAAAAAATATTAGTCAAAGTGTAAACCAAAAACTCACCCAAAGCTCAGAACTTACCAGAAACCGCTTGTCGAGCAGCATTGCCCATCAAGTGGTCCACCAGCACAAGTATAATTCCCATTCGTAGCTCCACACTCTCCGGTCAGCGATGGAACGCTTCCCTTTAAACAAGTCCCAAAAGCTGACTTGCAACCTTGAGCACAATAAGCTACTGTCGATCCACAGAAGCCGCTTGAGGAGCAACAAGTTCCAAAAGTGCTGCCAGTGCAAGTATATCCATTTGTACCGCCACAGGTACCATCGGAGGATATTCCAGCTCGAGTAATGAGGATTGGTGTAGTATCAACTGTCGGAAGGCTTTGGGTCAAGCAGGACCAAAGCCCAAGGATTGTAGTGACTGCGAACAACATGTTGGGAATAATGAATTTGAGTTGTAAGTGTGTAAGAACCAAAAGAGGTGGCAGTTTTTGCTTTGTCTATCGATGTGTTGAAGATGGGAATCTAAATTGAAGCCGAGGAAGTCTCGGTGTTTATATACATAATGGTTGAGACAAACCGCGGAAAAGATATCCCTAATTCAAATTTCACATTTCATTATCATCAGAGTGAACTCGGCTGGCGCCTTATTTCCAAAGATCTTACAGTTACAACCATGACTGCAGGGTAAGATAGGTCCAGATCTCATAAGTCATTTCGTCTTCAAAAAGTCCTGGTGCTACCCTCGCGGGTTGAAAGTATGTCGGCTTATATCAAGGCTTATCCAACCAATCTTCATTCGGAAAACTTTAGTGATCCACATTACAGCCTTTACTCTAGTTCTTGAACTTCAAAGTGACCATGCAGCCTTCTTCCATGTGTTGGAACGTCAGCATTGTTTACCAGCTCGTATGAGGAATATTGGATGTACGCGGGAACTTTGTGAGCGCACATGTGCGGTTATGTAACAATTACATACTAAATTATTTGAGTTGCCAAATCTAATCTGAAGCATCGTAATCCTCAAAGTCGAAATTTTCCATTTGGTCGCTTACATTTGGTCAGCTTTGAATTTTCATTGGCTCATTCGTCTAGCTTATTGACCACTACTTGTTAATAACAAGCCAAGCATGTTTAAAATGACCCTCACTATCCACCTTTGCATGTGTGAGCCAGCTTGTGGGGCTCTCGAGTGATAATTATATAACTCATAATCATCTTACAAAAGAATAATAATATCGAGCCGAATTGAGACCTGTGTTGCATATTATGGTCTATTTTGTGTAAAGAGCTTAGATTACCAATCAATAATGTCATCATAGCACCTTCTTTCTCACAAGCCACTCGTGAGGTTGACCTCAAATGCAGACAGAATCATACATGCTTGATACTCCCAGCTATGACAATACATTAGTTTCCAGCACTAACCATAATTGACAAGGTGAACCGATATGATAAAGTGATCTTAAAAATCTTATAGATATTTGAGTGTGATATTATACCCCAAGAAATAGAGAAAGAAACAATCATCTTCACCTCCAGCTTTTCCTGCCCCTGAATATCTCTCGCTTATTTGGTTCCCCTGAACATGTGAGCTAAGTCTTAGTGTGTTAATATTTAAGATTCGTAAAATGGTGACCTTCACAAAGTTCAATCTTAATTGAACAACTCTTCTGGCAATTTTTACCAGGGAAAGGAGTGTCACGCCTGATACATCCATTCAAAATGCAATCGACACGACGAAAATTATAGAAACAGTTTTGGCTTAACTCAAGAAGTGTTAGAGAAGAAGAAAAATTAACATCTAGCTTATACAGGTAACTGTCCAGTATGAACTCAAACTCCAGTAAGCAGGTATATGGTATCATAGTTTCGACTCTACAGGCTTTGATTCCTCTCCAACCCTAGCCAATATCCAATCCGCAACGTCCTTAGTATAAATAACCCTCGTCTCAGGCGTGTCGGCGTGAAGTTGGTGAAACCATCCTTCGTAGGTTTTAAACTCTTTATCTTCAACATCCACTTGCTGATCAAACCACTTTTTACTGGCATTGTAACAAGTTCCCTGATCTGCCGTGCCATGTCCCAGCCATATACTCTTAACACCTTTATTTAGTTTAGTTTTGCCAGTGTTAATAGCCATAGTTCTGTCAAGCATCCCAGATGCACCTTCTAGCGTCGCTGTGCCGTGAAGCAATTCGTCCGTGTATAGTGATTTGACCACCTCTGGGTCTCGAGTCAATTTTTCAGGTAGAAGAGGATTTAACATCTGTTTATGTGGCAATAACTTTCCAACTAGCCTCCCAAGGTATATCTTCAACGCCGCAGGCTTCGAATCTGGTGTGAAATCGACAAATGGGCTCTCCAGCATCCACCCTCTGATCTGGGATGTAAGATCTGCATATAACGGATCCGAGGCCAGCATTATAATTTCACCCCCGCCCATGCTATGGCCAAGCAGGAATACGGGAACGGAAGATGGCAATTGGGATTTGATCACTGATGCAATATCTGAGAGGACCAGAGACGTTGGGCCAGTCTTTCCTTTGTCCGCCGGCACCTTGACGGATCTTCCCCAACCACGTTGGTCGAAAGCGTGGGTTTCGATACCGCGGGATGCGAGGGTTGAAAAGGTTTCATAGTAGCAGTTTATATGGTCATTGAAGCCGTGAACAAAAATCAATTTCGCTTTCAAAGGTCCTTCGGGCTAGGAATGTCAGCTTGATGCCGAAAGAGAGCTAGTTGCGACCTGCCTTCCATGTTTTGGTGTAAAGGGAAACATCTCCTATCTGATGGGTTCCTTCGACTTCAGTGGACATTTTGAGATAGTGAGTATCTGCGGAACCTCGAATAGTCAGGAATTATATCGAAGTTACATAGAAATGGGGAGCGGCTTGACAATGGCTAGTTGAGGAGGCCGCAGACAACGAAGCTATTGCGGCCTGAGGCAAAGATACACTCGCTCGTGCATGTGAATTCTCCACATGAGCTTTACCTTTCGCGAAAATTTATTCAATGCCATCCTCACTCAAGCAACTCAAACCACCTACTGCACGCCAATTGCTTCATTGCAATAACATTCCATCTTCAAGATGTAGAAATATCCGGCAGTTGTCTTCGGCGACAACAATCAAAGGTAGGCATCCGTTTTCCAATTTGTTGATTTCCCCAGTTAATTGTTTCAGAAAATGACATCGTTCTCCTCAGTTATACCGGAAAGAATAGAGATACCACTCCTCTTCTTACGAAACCCTTGTCGTCTAGTACGACGATAAGCATCCATAAAGGCAAGATCAAGGGATCTGATATAATTGGGAAACGAGTACGGGATACAGTAGAATCTTTGGATAGACGGCTCAAGCTTCGTATCAATCGACCTACGCTCGCACAATACTCAGATTTGTCTCCGCGGATAGTAACCCCGGTGAGTCTACCTGTTGAAGCACTTTCTTACTTGTTCAAACCTGCAAAGTGATGAGAGAATCAAAAGATTATCATAGACCTGTTCTTATGTTATTTATAACGATGAGGATTATCTTGGAGACCTTCTGAATTGCATATATCCACATACTAGTTTAAATTACTTGTGTACTGGACTCTACTGACAATATGTGGTTAGATATATTCCCAGGATGCTAGTCTCATAGTCTCTCTCCTCGATCTAAATCCAATCAAACCATCACTATTGCAGACAGCGAGGTCTCGTCTTTCGGGGAAGGCTTTGGCAGAAGTTGAAAAACAACTGCCAGGAGAACCGGAAACGGATGACAAACTGGAGATATTTGAAGCTGGAACGGGGCATGGAGCGTTGACTCTGTTTCTCGCTCGCGCAATACATGCAGCAAATCCTCCCGCCCCACCGATACCTCCTCTACGCCGCCGTTCTTGGAGGGCGGAAACAGCCGTAGCTGAAAGTGATGCTACTCAGGAAAGGGAAGCAGAATCTGTGTCACCAGCTGTTGAAAAGATCGAAGTCACGAAGGACGTTGTACCTACTGAGGACAAGCCGGATGGCGCTGTGGGCAAGACTTGGGAGGCATTTTTAAGCATACTAAAAGGAACCTCACAAACTAAAGGGCCAGAGAAGCAAGAAGGAAACGAGGAGAATCCGCGTTGGACCATGGGTCGTGAAGCACAAGGGATCAGGGAGCCAGAACCGGCCGAGGAAATCTTACGTCTACAACAGGAAGAAGCGTACGAGCGATATCTTCCTCACCGACGAGCTATTATCCAGACCCTGGATATTTCACCTGATCACTCTAACCACGCCCGCAACTCAATACGAAACTTCAAAGGGGGGATCTATTTTCCCTCCATCGATTTCCACATCGGTACCATTCCTGAGTATCTGTCAGGGCGCCTTGCTGCTTCCAAAGGTTCTCCATTTTTCTCGCATGCTATTTTGGATCTACCCCGTACACATCATTATCTTGATATCGTGAGCCAGAGCTTACGGCCGGACGGTGTGTTGATTACATGGAATCCAAGCTTGACGCAAATCATACAATGCGTGCATGAGGTGCGGAAACAGCGTCTTCCATTATTTCTGGAAAGCGTTTTGGAAGTAGGACGGGGAGCTGGAGTTGGAGGACGGGAATGGGATGTTAGAGCCGTCCTCCCTAGAGATGTTGAGAAGAAGAGAAAGGAGGCCGAAGTGAAAGCACAAGCACATGAGTCCACTGACGGGGAAAGTGATGGGGAGGGCTCGGTGGAGGCACCATCTGATGAGGGGTGGGAAATGATCTGTCGGCCAAGGGTTGGAGTGAGAGTGGAAGGAGGAGGGTTTATTGGGGTTTGGAAACGAATGGATGTATAAAATGATAGCTACTCTTGTACTATTACTTGTACTGTTACTTGTACTATTACCTGCACTACTTCTTACACAATAATAAACACCATGTATCAAAAGTCACCCAACGTCGCTGGCTTCTCGAATTATCTACTCCTTTTGAGGCAGCGTTTCTTCCCTTCCTCCCTTCCTCCCTTCTTCTCTTCTTCTCGCTCCCCTCTTGCCAACGCCCTCTAACGCCTTCAGAAAGCTACAGTCCAGAACACGTGAAACAGACACACCAGCGTCTCTCCTCTCCTCTCCTCTCTCTCCTCCGTACATCTTCTTCCAAGTGTCTCTCGATTCCATTGCTGCCCAACGCATAGCCACCCAAGTGTCATTGCCCCATCGCCCCATCAGACCAGACCAGTCCATCTCCTTAGCACATACGAGGTATCATTAGCACGAAAAGAACAATCAGTTTCCTCCCGAGGGCTTGTTCACTTTTTCTGCTTTGCAAGAGAAAAGACCCCAGCCACCCGACCCCCTAGTTCGCCTTCTTGGGAAAGACAGGAGAGTGGTTAGAGTGGTGGAACCTACCTGGTTTTCGTGCAGAAGTGTTCGCCTTACTTTGAGAACACGCCCTATGAGAGGAAAGTTCTATGGGATGGGACAGATATCTATCGTATTTAAATCAACTAATAAGATGGATAGGTTGATTGATTCGTCGTTTATTTCTTTTACCCAGATATGTGTGAACAATATGTAGATACCTATGTATGTATGGGGTGTACAGTACATGGCATATACCCACCCAACCGTCACTACACGTCAACTGTAACTGTTTAGATCCATATGGAACTTTGGATGGTTGGATGGATGGATGCTAGTTAACTCATCATTGGGAACTAGAACTGGGAATTTAGAACAGAGCAAAAAGCTTGGACTAAGTAGGTGAGTTGAGTTGAGTGAGCTGGCAGAGGTCTAGACCCCCTTTCCCCCTTCTCCCAGCTTCCTGGGTAAAACCCTCCTTGAAGGTTGGTTTATGATGGTCGGATTCATAAATATCAATAGATATACGTTACACTTTCGTTATACGTGCAGTACTGCATATCTAATCTAATATATTCCACCAAACGCGTTCTATTGTCATCTACTTCTTTCCCTTCCTTCCCTTTGCCTGCATAGATTTCCCACTTCTTCCTAGGTGCGCCATCTGACAAAGCCATAACCATAACCATAACCACATGCTCTTTTGCTCTTTTGCTCTTTCTTTTCTCTTTTCTCTTTTCGTATTTCGTAACCAACCAACCCAAAACAAACACCACGGGATTTCAGCCTCAAATACCCTGGATCTTCCCTTTCCATTAATACAGGTGCTGTGCCCTTTTCCCACCTCGTCTTGTCTCGTCTTCCGTCACAACCTTCCAAAACCAAAACCAAAGAGAAAGGAAAGGAAAGGCTGCACTGCACTGCACTGCACTGCAAAAGCCACACCAACCCCGCACCATGCCCTGCCCTGCCCTGCCCCTCGCTTGAAGGATACATGTATATATGTATGGGTGGAAGGATGTATGATGATGGGTGATGTGTGAGACGAGATGTGAAATGACATGCAGGGAAAAATGTCCGCTCCCTCTCTTACCTCTAAGCGCCGAGCGTGGACCACTTATATCTATCTAGCTGTAGACAGACGCTTTCCTTTTACTCTGTATTTTATATTTATATACAGCTACAGTTAGGGTTAGGTTAATACTGAGACTGAGATTTAAGGCCCCCAACTAGTATTTATAAAAGGAGATGGATGTGACAATATTTAGAACACTACGGGATAGCATCACCTTTTTAGTTAGTTACGTGCGTGGATTGAGTGAGACAATCATTCTTTTGGGATTAGTTGATTATTTTATGTTGATAAATATGGAAGATCTTCTGGGGGTGATGGAAAGAGTCCAAGATCTCCCCCATTCCCCCCCTTCTCATTATTTTATATCGAGAATTGTGATCTCCCTCTCTCCGAGCGTTAGCTACAGATATAGGAGCAATGGAGTAATAGTTGCAGGATTGAAAACTGCAACCAACCATTCAGAAAGCGTAAATAGAAGTTTGCGATATCTGAAAGGGGAGGAAGGAAAGTGGAAAAGAGACGAAGGAACACACTATGGATGATGAAAAGGAAGAGCCTCGTGACCTCGATGCACTACTGCAACGCATCCCCCCTTTCATCCCCCCTTTTAGTTTTACTTTACATCTGAGGTACATATTGTACATACATGTACATGGTGTTTTGTGTTTTCTTGACTGCTTTTTGACCCGTAACCGCATTGCATTGTGTTAACTTAATAATGGGAAACGTGGGCCGCCCTGGTTCCTGAGAATCTAGAAGCACCCCTTTTTGAACATCGGGACAACCATGCTTACGAAAAGTACTATTTTGCAAATACTGTAAGTCATCATGTATGACTTGATTTCCCTGGCCAGAGACACGGAGCACGGGAGCATGTCCGTATGGTGGGAAGTCGTTGGGAGGCAAGGCAAGTACAGTACAGGACCGGAGGAGTGGGAGTGGAAGTGGGGGACGAGAGTCGATGTAATAGGTAGAGCGAGGGATGAGGTATTTTATATAATCAACCTGAGGCAAAGCGAAAGGATGGGACTTTGACAACGTATTGTTACATGATAGGTGAGAGTCAGTCAAAGTGCAAGAATGAATGGTACTTGACCAGGTACTGTATCTAGCCCATGGTAGTTTTGTATGTAAGTGTCCCGCATCCAAGTAATACTACTTACTGTAGATACAATATAACCGAGACAACCTATCGAATCGGCAACCGCTTCTCAAAACTCAATGCGGCCGGTGGATCGTGAGTATCCATACAGTGTATCTGTGTGTACGAAAGTCAGCCATTATGGTGGTGCATACAGGAGTATGATGGTTAGATATAGTAAGGAAATAAGTCAGTCAAGTTACTCAAGTAATAATAAGTCAAGTAATAATAAGTCAAGAATAATAAGTCAAGTAATAATAAGTCAAGTAATAAGTCAAGTAAGTCCTTGGTACAAGCTAAACCTGCAGATCAAATCAAAAAGCGTCACAGCCGCGCCTGGCGGATTTTGACAGGCCGTCCCATGTGCGCTTTCGCAACGATCGATATCACAACTCGTGGCATAGCTCGCATGGGCTCACGGCGTCGGACGACTAGCATTCAGCTAATAGTGCTAGTGTCTGGTGTCGTTATTTATGATCTGCCGTACCGACATCTGCCTCTATGCCCTATTCGGCTGCGGACTGGCGGTGTTTGGCGTCCAGCGAGCTGAAGCATTCGTGTGACGAGGCAGATTCACTAATGGGGTTTCGTAGTTGTTCGGGGTGCTTACGAAAGGAAAAGACTACGATGCTGTACAGTATAAGTACGGATCGCGTATAGTGGTTCTGTAGCTATGGTATAGTCGGTTCCCACTGTGGAGTGGTGGGGTGGCTTTGTTGATGACAGCTGGATCCTGGATACTGGACTATATCGATCTGGTACGGGGTAGTATCTAGTCATGGAAGGATGACTTATTGGATTTTCTTGTCAACTCAGGTGATTCCCATCCAGTGTTTGATAGGTTTTTCTTCATAGGTCGTGGAATGCAAAAGTCTTTTGGTTATCGACGAATAGATGCTCATCATCATCATCATCATCTCATCGATTGACTTGGAATCAATCGCTCTCTCCCAAAGAAAGACCACCGCAAATGGCGGAATACCCTCACCAAGTCTGACTTTGCCTGACTTGACTGGTTAAGACATGATGCCCACCACACCGCTGAAACCGCAGCGCCGATTCGCCAGGAACGGGGATAGGGAAAAAAAGGCTTGTGTATCGAGCTGATTGGATCCTCTGAGCCATTGGCCTGCAGCAGCGCTGGTGCAGCTGGTGCAGCATGATATGATGGAGGTGGTCTGGATAGTCCTCCAGGGTTGAGTGGTCTCTTCCCGCCGACCGTTCGAGGGGTGCAGAAAGGCCGAGAGATAGATGTGCTGCTCTCTCCCCTCCTCCATCACCAGCCGCTCTCAGGAACGGAGTTGTTCCACCGGACGGGAGAAGAGGGTGTGCGTGCTGACAGCTGGTGTAACTTTTCCCTCCTGTACCTGTACCTGTCAAAGTGATAAGGCTGTTGCGTGCCGGTAAGGCTTCGTGATATATCACACTCGTCACGGCGGTAAAAGCTGGTGGGGATTATTGGTCTTGCGTCCATATAGATACTGTATGATATCAATGGAGCCGGATGCTGGGTTGGGTGGATAGGTAGATATAGCATTTCAGGCATCCAATCCATCCCATCCATCCCAGGCTACTATTGCAGTTTGTCTCGCAACTGCGTGCTTGCGTACCAGAATCGAAAAGAGACGTCTGCATGAGACCAAGCTGCACCTGCGGTAGATGATCCACCACGGTCTCTCGTGGGCTCTTTCTTGGGGCGCCGACAATACCAATAACCGTAACAGAAAGGAGGTCGAGTGCAACACGTCCGGTGGCCTTGTCTATAGCTATACATTATTGGCAGCAGCAGCAGTATATATCCGCCGTATGGGAATACGACAGGATTGATTCCAGGCCAGTGTTGTTGTGGCCGTGGGCCGGGACGGGGGCCTTTGTTTACATTTGACTGGATTGCGGTATACAACGTTGAGGAGAGGAGAGGAGAAGGTAGGTAGTTGAATTAGTTACTGGTATTGTTATTGTTTATTCGTTGATCTGTTCTGCTCTGTCCATCTGTACGGAGTTGCGGTACTCCCATCTCTCACTCCCACTCCCACTCCCACTTCATTGCCCTCGATCCCGAACTGTTCATCCCACGTTGTGGACTTTTCCGATGAAAGTGTGGTGGCATAGAGCAGGATAGGATAGGATAGGATAGGATAGGAATAATAGTCCCATATTCTCTGCATCAGTAAAAGCAGCTGATTTTTTTTGTGACGAATATGAATCTCCTCACTCACCCACCACCAGCCTCAGCCCATCCGCTCGATCTGTTGTTATATTCACTTTTTGTGACTTACCTACAACTTACTACTCGTTGCTACACTTTGCTACACTTTGCTATTCTCTGTTCATCCTTTCAATCCATACTCTCTCTATACGCTATATCCATATATATCATCCTCTCACTCACCTACATCTACTGGAGACAGATCAAGCTCCCCACAACCCCATCCATCCATCCATCCATCCATCAATCCCATATCCATCCATCAAACCACTGACGATTTTCTCTCTCTCTCTCTCCCTCTCCTCGCTTCCTTCCAATCCTTCCCGTAGCATTACATACGATCATACGTCCACCGCATCCATCGTCTCTCCGCTCCCAGTGGCCCATCCCCGTCTCCGGGATTGCGGCGTCAACAGATCTCGCAGGTGTAACGCCGACAAGGTTTCGATTTACATCCAACGCCCAACTCCAGAAGTATAATAATTAATACTTATCCTCGGATCCAATCCCTTTGAAGATCCTCAGCGTTGTTGGACTAGGTGTAGGTTCCGCCCAAACAATTATCAACAACTGCTTATTTCCCTCCACCCAACGCTCTCTCGATTTAAGTTCTCTTCTGTTGGTTCGATCCGATATATTCTGAGTGATTGTTGCATCCATATATACCTACTTTTCCCTACCCACCAACCAGGCAGATTTTACCTAATTTCCATCCGCTCTCGTTTATGGTTAAGCTTAAGTGCTGCATCAACGACTTCCAAGATTCAACCAACTCAGCCTCCAGTCCTGTCGAAGCAATCAAGTACAGGTATCAGGTATCAGGTATCCATCATCAAGTCTGCCTGTTCTCCTAGGCTGGCTCATCCATCTCTACACCGATCGATCATTTCAGGACGAGGCAGCGAGGCTACTCTCCACCAAGCCCCCCTTATATTCCCCGGATCAACATTGACGGCCGAAACCACTTATTCTTATTCTGATATTGCTTCACCGCCTCATTCGATCCATACTGTCAGAAACCTGCGTCTGGGACGAGTACAAGTACAAGAACGACTAGTACATCCATCTATCCATCCAAACACTCACTCAGGCCGACCACGCTCCCCACTCTCCCCCCCTTAATCCATAAGATCAATAATAATATCACACATCTTTCATCCGCTCAGGTGGGATTGATATCGTCGTCCTTCACCGTCCCCGGTCTTGTCGGCTTGGATTTCCCTACCCCCTTGGCTGGCGATACATTCACATTCACATTCACATTCGCAATTCACGTTTTCCAACCATCACAATTCATAATCACAATTCCCAATCACTCCCTCATCGTTGACTAAGGATTTCCAATATCTTTTCCAATAGCCTCGGAGAAGGCGAATAGATCTGTTGCCACACATCCACCGGCTGACGAAGAATCGCTGCTGCGCACTGCTGACTCAAAACATTCCCCCCAACCACCAGACCAAGACACTCCAAACACGCCCATACGCCGAGAAGTCGACACCAGACAATTTGATATCCTCTCTTCGCCTCCGCTGGTGCCATCGTATCCTATCCTATATCCTATATCCTATACTATACCATACGATCTACGGTAGTATAGGAGGATAGGAGGATAGTATCACCCCTACGCAACGTACTACCACTACCACTACTACGACTACTTACTACTATACTACTCGCCATCATTCGCACCCCTAGTTTTTTGAGTCGACTACGATTACGATTACGACTACTAACGACTAACGACTAAATCCGACTACTACCAGGAGCACCGGTTAGGTTACTACTACTGGATGCATGCGTGGCTCGTGGCTGGTTTGAAGATCCCTACCGTTACATACAACAAATACAGTAGTACTGTAGTACTTACTACTTACTACACAATCATCCAGTCCCGTCTGGTCCAGTCAGGTCCACTACGCTACGACGACCAGGAACGACGACCACAACAAAGCAATAAGTAGTGTATACTTACTATTACTGCTGCTACTGCTGCTACTATTACACTACTGAGAAGAGAGAGGAGCAGTAGTACCGTACCATCCTACCGTTACCAACTATTACTACTACTAGGAACTCAACTCTTGGTCTCACTCTTGGTCTCACTACCCTCACTCTGACACTCACATTCACTCACACTCACACTACTACTGGGTGGTCTCCTCCTCCTCCCGCCTAACCTAACCACCAACCCGTTACCAGCCACCAAAGCTATCACCAACCAACCAACCAACCATCAACCAACTGTCCGCCAACCAACCAACGTTCACTTCGCTTCGCTCACCCTGCGGCTCTGATTGGACTGGATATTCACGCCCGGAACCAGCCAGCCAAGCCGATTCATCCTTCCTCCCATTCTGTTACCGCGTCATCATCATTCATCCATCATCAGTCCAGCATCCATCGCCCACACTCACCACCAGTCAACCACACCTCCACCCCCAACA
>Ga0247734_1000744_pt1 | contig 26998 bp, 23 predicted proteins | sample UWRJL103311B2_FD_180933 | JGI IMG/M metagenome (GOLD analysis project Ga0247734, IMG submission 180933) | Plant litter microbial communities from Arlington Agricultural Research Station in Wisconsin, United States - UWRJ-L103-311B-2 | ecosystem: Environmental > Terrestrial > Plant litter >...
AGGCGACTGAGCTAGGTCTTTCAAATTTGGGATCTCTCATTTTTACTGTAGGAAGTTTTGATTTGCTTGTAATATAGAAGAAATTCTGAGACTTTTACATAACCCCCAACCCCCAAGTGTTCTTGTGATATGGCATGCAATGTATATACAAACCAGAGTTTCAATACCGCAAATTTATATTCACACTTCATTTGTCGAGTTGCTTTCCACCCTTCTACATCAGGCATAGAATGTCTCAAATCTAGTGACTCTTCCAATTATCGTCCGTCAAAGCATTCCTCGTCTCAATTAATTAACATTCCAGAAGCAGTTCTATGTTGACTCCCTTATCTTATCCAACTAAGGCATTTATCGTCCAAGGCGACGCGGGCGGTGCAACATGCAATGACTCAATTCATCAAACTTTAGTAGAACAACACAGCACAGCTGAACACCATCAGACCAATTAGTCATATCTCAGACTCATTTGAAGGCTTTCAACTTTAGCTCGATATGATTTTCACGTGCCGTGGCTTGAATTTACCCGCTTCTTACATCGTAACTTACTTAACAGCATTTTCTCCCAACATATTAAACAATAGCTACATACTACGAATCCCAAACACAAAAAGCGTCCCATAACAAAACTAACACGAAATTGAAAGTAATGGTAAAAGATTCAACCATGGCGGCATCACTAGAAAACAAGAAAGAAGGGGAACAGCCATGGCATGCAGCCTTCCCAGAACCGCGAGCATTAGTCACAGAAATCACAGGTGAACAACTGATGAAGAAATTTGATGATATGGATATCGAGCCTAAACCTCGCGACTTTTTGCTCGTGGATGCTAGACGGACAGACTGGGAGGGTGGAACCATCTTGAGTAGTTTGAATTTGCCAGCTCAAAGTTTTTATCAAAGTCGGAAGACGCTTTTGGATATTTGCGAGAGGGCGGGTATCAAGCAGGTTGTGTTTTATTGCGGTGAGTTGCATACACTGTCATTCTGGGGTTTCCTTATGAGGAAGGTTTCAGGGAAATGTTACTGATTGAAGTAGGAAGTAGCTTAGGAAGAGGGCCAAGGTGTGCTGGCTGGATGAAGGATTACATTGATGATATCTCGAAATTCGGAAGACGGACTAGTCTGACTGTAAGAGTTTTAAAAGGGGGGATTAAGGGATGGGTTAAGGAATTCGAAGGGAGTATGGTTGAAGGATTCGATGAGAAGTATTGGGAACAGTTCAAATGAACATGCCACGAAATGATTTTTCCAAGTAAAGAATCTGGTATTTCATGTTTTATTACTTAGACCGCAACTTGCAGCTCTGTATACAGATCTGGATCTAGATGGAGGCCATGTTCGTGGGTGGTGCAACATAATCAATTGCTTTTCCATGTCTCAGATGATTTTTATAAGTGACCTCGCAACGCCATGATCCGGAATACGAGTATGACCCTCGCATATTAACACCTATACCATCCCAGAATGTCCATATCCAGCATCTAATCCCTAGGTTGCTGTTCCCTTCCTCCACCGATGCGCTCCAAAGCCTCTAGCATAACGACCGAGTTTCCGCGAATGACCTGTTCTACTGTTAGCATAGCTCTAATATTCCAGTTTAACGTAATACGAACCACCATGCCTAGCTTCACCTTCTCTCCGCCATCCTTTTCCTCAACAGCCTCATCCAGCACGATATTCAAGAAAACCTAGAACCTTATTAGCATATTCCCTGAACAGCAATAGAGAGGCGACTAACATCGTATCCGCGCAGAACACCAATTACTTTCCGGCTTCCATTCAGTTGCACAAAGAGCCTCTTGTCCAGGTACTATAGGCGTGGGTCAGTTCCTTTTCCTTCTTTGAACCCAGCAAGTGCCTTCTTGAGTGACATATCACGCTTTTTTTATAGTACGGCTTGAATGGATTATTACGTACCTTCTTGAGCTCGGGTTGGGCTTGAGGCATCCTGACGATTTATGATGCGGGGTGGGTGAGGTTTTGTCGTTTGTATTTGGGCTGGAGTTGGCTTTGGCAGCTGCGTGGAAAGTTTAGGTGGAAAGTTTTTCCGCCTCCGGAAAATACCTTTTTGGACACTTCGAGATGAAAACAAATCCTAAGGCTTCGGTAGAGATTCAAGAATCGTATTCTTGAGTCTCTAGAGTAATAGGTACTTTAATATTCAACTCTATTCTGGATTTAAAATGGCAGCAGAGCCGCGTGCCTAAAAAGAGGAATTGCCGAATTGGGATATTTATTCATGTGACGATAGCGATAAGAAAGTCGACATTCTTGATCGGCACCTTTTACAATACTTTTAGTTCCTCGAAAACAAAGTCTTACATATGATTCTAGAATCCCCCGGTCCTAATCTCTTCCCAAGAGTCCCCGCTTCCCTAAAATCATGAAATCGGCATTCGGATCCAAAAGAAAGGCGAGAAAAATCCAAGTGGATGATGAGGATGACGGAGGCGCAAATGACTTAGCTGGATCAAACCAGTCTGCAAACCCTTGTAAGCATTTGCAATCGCTGAGCGCAAGCTTCACTGACATTGCCATAGCTTCAAGCGGTGTTGTACCTTCTAATCCTACCAGCAAGCCGTTCAAAAAATCTGGATTGCGCAAAAGCATCAACTTCGACGACTTCGAACAGGATGATGATACTACAGGCGATGATAGCGGTAATAGGCTCCAGAATAAATCATCGATAGGGAGGTCGAATTCTACAGTCAAGAAGAAGAAACCGGCATCATCAAGGCTTTCGTTCGGGCCAGGCGAAATCATATCTGGGGATGCAGCGGAGGCTTTAGACGACGAGGAAACTTTTACACCAAAGAAGGTCATTGGAAGGAGAATAATTGAAAAGAGTGCTCAATATGGCAACCGCGAGGAGGACGAAGAAAGACCTACATACAGCAAAGACTATTTGGACGAACTCAAAAGCTCAACACCTACTTCAAGGACTCTTGTCGTGGCGGAGAATGAGCTTGGGCTGGATGAGCTTGATGGGGCGATGATCATAGATCTGGACAACAAACCCTCCTATATACCTAGCGAAGCTGAGATTAGAGAGAAGAAGGAACGGAGGGCTCGATTGGCCCACGAAGAGGACTATATATCGTTGAACGATGCTGGAGACAGAGGTAGCGAACTTTCACTTCTGTCACGGAAAAAGAAGCCAGAAAGCCGATTGGTACGGGAAGATGAAGATCTTGGAGAAGGCTTCGATGAGTTTGTCGAGGATGGCCGAATATCACTTGGTAAGAAACAGGAACGTGCAGCTAGGCGCAAACAACGGAAGGAGATAGCGGAGATGATCAACCAAGCAGAAGGCAGTTCAGATGAAGACTCGGATGATTCTGAGGCGGAACGTAGGGCAGCTTATGAAGAAGCTCAAACAAGAGCTGGTATGGATGGTCTTCACAAACCTACAAACGATGCGGATGACGAAAGTGTTAAACTGCCGACTAAGATAACTCCACTGCCTGGCCTTGCAGAAAGTCTTGAGAATTTCAAGATAACATTGAATGATATGGAACAGGATATGGCTAGGAGGCAAAAGCATCTGGATGATTTGGATCGGGAAAAAAACGATATATTTGCGCGTGAAGTTGAGGTTCAGGAGTTATTAAAGCAAGCCGGCGCCAGGTACTCGGCGATGAAACCGAATTCGAATGTAACGGGGACTATAAGTGACGTTCAAGAAGTTATAGATGCGCATGACAGCGGACTCCCGAGCCGTACTGCAGATCGAGGATTGGAGAGTTTTGGTAATACCCCCACAAGCCGGCCAGCTTTCGAAGATGTAAATTAGTGTATAATCAACATGTTTCTGCGAATGAGGCATAACTATTTATTCAGTACTTAGTATCATGCTATAACTTTAGGTATATGTGAAGAATTTTTAATAGGGTTGGAAGGAAGTCCGCGATTGTACTCAACCGATGTCCTGCAATTCAAACCAATCTCCAAATATAATCAAGAATAAAGGTACGAGTGGTTGGCATCTCTTTTTACCACAACCATTAGAGTGGGCCATAACTCTTTGATAGATTTAGCGTTCTTAGATCATTACTTTTGTTTGCTAAATTTTGAGGAACTACATTGGCTTCTGATATCTAGTCGTTGCCAGCTATTGGGTAGGACGCATTGGGTTTCTTAGATCCACCAGATCGGCCTCCTTTGGTTTCGAGATACCAGACTATAGACACAGATCTGATACTCTGCGAAGTTCTTGTTATATACTCCACTCTGTTGATTGAACTGTGCTTGTATCAACAAATCTCAAATACAATCTAGTGGTTAACCTGAAATTCATAACACTGGATACTGTTTGTCACGTGATATATATTTCATAACAAAAAGCTATATTGTTTGGAAGAATAGATGAGTGTTTTAAAGAAGGTAAAAGCTATTATACGTTCGTGCTCCTGTATGGTTAAGAACATATCCTATTGCCTTACGATAACCTCTTCACCTTGACCGAAACCTAATATATGCCTGCCTCGCTTCTTTTCCAAGATCACCAACCTCACAACAAACAACTCTTCACCACCAAACATTCAATCAAAAGAAAAATGGCGAATTCAAAGTAACCGAACCATATCTGACCCTGAATGTAAGCTAATGCTTTCAGGTATGAATACGTTAAGTCTTTCGAGCAAACCGACATCTTACTACCAAGCACATGGATCGTCGTACGCATTGATGGCCGTGGATTTCATAAGTATATTCCCACTATCTTCTCGAGAAAGGCTCTATTTACAATTGCCCTTGTAGGTTTACAACGAAATATGGGTTTGAGAAACCGAACGACAAGAGGGGAATGGATTTGATGAACGCAGCCGCCATGGCGGTAATGACAGAGCTCCCAGACATCATTCTTGGGTATGGGATCAGCGATGAGTATAGGTACTATCCCGTATATACTTCTGCGAATTCCTGATCTATTTTGACGATATCAACTGATTATTTGACCCCTAGTTTCGTGCTTCACAAAAGCTGCACATTATTTGAGAGACGCTCCAGGTATTTGTCACACTAGCAAACCGGAAGCAATGAAATTGGAAATGTGGAACAAGTCACTGATAATGAATTGCACTTCTAGCAAGCTAGTATCGACCATCGTATCCACTTTTACGGCTTATTACGTTCATCTCTGGCCACAGCACTTTCCAGAATTAACGCTAACAATGCCATTGCCGAGTTTCGACGGGAGAGCGGTTCTATATCCGGGCGTGAAAGAAATGAGAGATTATATGAGCTGGCGTCAGGTCGATTGTATGGTCTTTGAAATTTTCATGGGAGAAAAACGTTGATTCAGAATAGGTCACATTAATAATCTGTACAACACGACTTTCTGGGCGTTGATTCAGATGGGGGGCTTGGACCCGAAGAGCGCAGAGAAAGAACTTGCTGTATGTTATTCTCTTGGGTTGAGTTTCGCTAGTACGTATGGTCCTGGCTAATTTGTTTATTCGTATTTAGGGTACATTAGCAGCAGATAAGAACGAGATTCTCTTCTCGAGGTTTAAGATTAATTACAACAATGAGCCAGAGATTTGGAAAAAAGGCAGTGTAGTATTCCGAGATGTAAGATATTTCAAAGCTCAAGAGGCCTATTACCTAACAAACTACAGTACGAGTTAGTCGAACTAGGGTCAGTAGGAGGGGAGATGCAAGATGGAGGAATTTCAGTGGAAGAAGATATATCCAAAACTCAAGCAGAAAAAGAGAAGAAGCGCAGAGCTAAAGCACGAGTCACCGTGCAGCACTTGGATATTATCAAAGATGAATTCTGGGAAAGGAGGCCATGGCTTTTGTCAAATAAGCCTGGTCAGATACCCAAACAAACCTGAGAGAATATGTTCATATCTGCTAAATCGCTAACAACAAATAATCTTGTGGGGATCCTACATTCTATTCCTTCCGTCGCTTCTTCTTTGGTTTCTCGGGTATATCCTCATCTGCACTTCGCTCTGCTGCTTCCAGAGTTTTCTTCTTCTGACGCCGTTCTCTGCGCTCTTCTTTTGTTTCGGACTTGCTTGGATACCCTTCGGCTGCTTCCTCTAAAGGTGAAACTTTTCTGAGAGCTTTCCGAGACTTCTTTTCCCGCCTTTTCGCCTTCTGTGCTTTTTTCTCCTTCTTCAGTTCATCAGCATCCAGCTCTTCTGGTTCTTGGTTCTTGCTAATAGACTTCTGTGCGTTCTTCGCCCGTTTTATTGATCTCCGCAAGGATCTTTCCTCCCTACCCTCGGTATTGCCTGATATCTCCCTATCATTTAGTTTCAATGGTGTAGGCTCTTCGAGGCCTGCTCTAACCGCTCGTTTTGCAGCTTTCCTAGCTCGCCTATCCTCCTTGCTCTCGCTCTCGACATCTCCAAATTTCCGCTTCTTCTTTGACCTCTCGCCATTTTTAATAATTGGAACTTTAACAGCAAACTCTTCCATGCTTATGGATTCTGGTAGCGTTCCCCCTAACACTTCCCCCTTCACAAATGAAGCATACAGGCCCCCTTTGTTTCCCACAAATCTTGCTCCGCCTTTCATCACCATATCCAACCCACCACTTGTAACAGTCTGCTTGACTTGTCCCTCCACACTTGTATCTAAGCCCTTGAGACTCTTATCAAAGGCATTCATCCACCACATATCACTTGTCTTGTGCTGTTTTTTTCCGATCCCGAGGTTGTTGTTTTTGGAAGAAACGAGGAGAGGTCGGGAAAGGCCAGTACTGTCGGAGGTGGGATGAAGGGAGTGTCCCGTACCCCGCCAACCTTGGGATGTGAGGAGAGCGTGGGCATTCATTGTATAGAGAGTTTGGTGTTGTGACAATTGAAGTTTGAACTCAAGACGGTTTTGGACATTCTGCCATGTTTTTCTTATCGTGGAAAAAAAGTTGGGCACAATCTTAGCGTCCTTATAAGGCTGACAGGGGTAACTACGGGGGGCTTTCAATTTCATATAATCCAGAAGAGATGTACGATACTATATGCTTGCAAATTCTGCGTCAATACGGAGGAACAAAATTGTATTCTATAATTCAATGCATCTAGGGAATCTCAACAGCCAATCCTGAGGGGTTTTTGATTTACCATTGTTCGTTAACCCTAAACAAGTTAGGCTAGTTTCGGCGCGCTGATGTGGTACAAGAATCCAGACGTCACTTCAGTAAAGCGAACTATCAAACTATGCTTTCCAGACCTCCGTGCATATCAGGTATAGTAGCCAGTCCAATGACCATTATATTTACAACTTCTATCATGCCACCTATCCCTGGCCACACCTCAACAATATCCTATCTTCTAGAAGAGATGGCCTACCACTATCATGTTGACGATTCCTCTGAATTCCTGGACGATGTCTTGCTAACTTCCAACTGGATTTGATTAGCGTTTGCAGCCCGTAGGTTTGAAGACCTATTTATAAGCCGTATGTGTTATACCAGCTCCTACTAATAATGCCAGTGTTAATGAAACCACCAGAAGCTGCTGGAGTAACTTCTTGCAATAATGTACGACATGCAATTTCGGCTCATCTTCCAGCTTCACCTTCCGGCCTTTTCAACACCAAACTACCATGAAACTTTCCCCACAACCTTGCACATCTCCATTCACTCACCAGCTGAGGTATGCACAATGTTCCCAGCGATGGAGCATAACTAGTGATACCAATGTTCATCCACATTCTTCTCACTTGACAAACTCCCTCGCAAAAAGGTTGCACATTTGGTGAAACAATTGTTATATTACTCTCTGCTTCCATAAGCTGAATAATAGAGACACCAATGCACCCCGAAATACTGTTTTGTCCTTACAAGTTGTGCCAGCTGATGTCCTATCAGCAGATCGAATTATGAAAACCTCCCTGGAAAACCTTTTCATGAATTTGAAATGCCACACCTATGCGCCATTGACTGAAAATTCCCATGGAAATCTGCCACATGTTCCTACCCAATCCCAGCTTTATTTGCGGCTAAAAAGTCTATCCAAGCCCTTTGGCTTAACCTTATCCCATTCGTCTTCACAATTCTGGATTGCTGTCAGAATTTGATGTGATCTAGAAACAGTTAGTACGAAGTAACACAACAATTAAATCAAAACTGACTAAGGACAAAACACTATTATGGGAACCTACCGTCCTGGTACCTTCATTTCATACTCTGGTGCGTAAGGTTGAGTTGTGGTAACATATCGCGCCATCGCCTTATCCACCTCCTGTTTAAAGTTAGTCAAACCACTTCTCTACGATGAATTCTGGCCTACGCTTACCTCCCAGTGTGTTCTGAAGTCACAAATAATACCTGGTATCGCTCTTCTCACTGGTATATGGCGTGCGTGGCTGTGTCTCGCGAGACGTTTCAACTCTCCCATCATTTCCAACATAGAATATAGTGTCTTGAGAAGTTAGCAGGGTGATTATGACGCAAATGAAGATACTTACTCCATCGTACGCGACAGAAATTCGGATTGTCCCAGACTCCTCTACTCCTTGGAATAATTTGCGACCGAAATCAGAATCCGGAGACCGAAGATTTTGAGAAAAGGACATGACCTCTCCAATCATGATCCTAAGCTCTTGAACGAAACCAGGATAAGAAAACTTCCAGAATAGTTTGAAGTCAGATAGATCTTGGAACTTCTTGGTCATCTCCGTTGCCCTTTCTACATGAGTTCTAATATCCGACATGAGTCTAAGTCCTGCTCCAGCTGTCTCCATTGGGACATTTTGGGATTTGACGATAAGGCCCTCCTTGTTTGAGATTGGGTCGCCGTTATGTGAGATCCAATTTCCCTGTTTGTCAAAAATCGGTGCTGGAAAGGTTGCGTGGTCTTGCATTTTGGTACTGGCCGAAGCGTTTCTACGTCCTTGCGCTCCGTTCTGAGTCTCGATATGTGCCAAATGGGCCACAGTGTCACTCTCAGAAAGTTTCTTAGAAGTTCCAGGGTTGATCAAAAATTTGGAAGCGTGGTTGTTACGCGCGAGGAGGTACTTGTCGCCACTATCTCGGTACGTGTTGCGAAGCGAGTGCTCCGGCGCTGTCACTTGTTTTTTGAGGTTTTTCATTGCTTGGGAAACTGGCATGTGGGGGTAAAAGATATCCTCTCCACAACCACGATTGGATTTCTGAAAATATTCCTCTCTCTTGAGAATATTCTGATCGAAAGCCTGGATTCGCTCATCTACTAAGCGGTTGTGGTGTTGTGCTTGCTCATTACCACCGATATTGGTGGTCATCTGTTGATACGACTGTTGTTTTTGAATACCCCGGACACCTTCTAGGTCAAACTCTTCGGTCTGAACACCTCGCGCCAGTCTACCTCCATTTGGTGGATAATCGTAGTTATCATCAGAGGTACAAATACCTCGGACGTCGAATTCGTCATTATAAATGGGGTTACCTCTACCACCATTCTTGGAATATGCAGGATTGATAACTCTTTTGCCAAAGCCAACAGTGTCAACTTCTGCAGCATAGCCTCGTGAATATCTGGTGCCATTATGAAAACGCCGACCAAATCTTTCATCTCCCATTCCAGCGTATTCGAAACTCCCTTCGTTAGTCTCTGATTCTTGAGCATCGGTCAAGATTCGACTGCTATTCAAAAACTCTTCATCTTGGTATGTAAGAGACGGAGTAGGCGGGAGCGGCCGATTGGGAGCGTCACCATGGCTTACATTGTCAAATAAACCATGATTGTACGGAGATTTTGGAATACCTTCATACGAACCTGGTGTCCAGCGTTGGACTCCATGGTTATAACAACTACCATGAGTTCTAACATCATGGCCCTGGATTGAGGAGTCTGGATACTTTGAACATCTCCCATTAGGTCCTGGTGCGCAACGTTGGGCTTTGCTGGAATCAATATTAGCATAGGCTTTCAATGGATGCTCAGCAGAATTATCGGCTGCACTGCGAGGAATATGCCAATCACCGCCCCGTTCTGGATATCCTGAGCTACCATATCCTTGTGTCCCCTCTATGTTTGGGGTTTCAACGGGTGAGATTGGCTTTCGGTAGTTGTGCAAATGCTGGCTTGGACCATAATACCCATGCTCGTCGTACATCTCATAAGCCACCTCTCCCGTTACTTTTGACCTGGGCGTAACCCTGGGAACATGGAGGACTCTCGCTTTGTTGGATAGTCGCGGCGAGCTTTTCTTAAAGTTAGGAGCCGATCTCTGTTTCTTCAAACGCTGTTGCTGTCTTTTATAGATCTTTGGATCAGGAAGTGGACGAACTGGTGCCGTGGCAGTTCTAGCTGATGGAGGGAACATGTTTCTACCACGTCTTTGCAGCCCTTGGGGCATTTGGAGAGGTTGGCCCTCATACTGACTCCCATCGAATCCCTTATTGACCATTGCTTGGGCATTTTGAATGCCGTCTGGAACCAATCTATCCACCAAAACTTTCTCAGCCTCTGAACAACCTATTGAGCTTTCGCTGGTAAGGCGACTGTGATGATATTCTTGTTCTGGATCTTCACGCAGAATACCAGTAGCATATTCTCTCTCGGGATTTCGGTGTTCTTCGTGCTCTAGATGATAAGACTGATCCTCTGGAATAGTAGGATTTTGGAATCCTTCGTTGTTTGTGAGAACTGTGGGATACTTTTTCTCGAGAAGGAACGGTTCAACGTCACCCTCTGTCTGGATTGTCTGATCAGTTACACATGATAACATGCTTGTCATGGTGTCGCGATTAGCTCTTATATGGAACGACATTTTCAATTGCTAATAAGCCATTATAATCATACTCAAGGCGATGAAGTGTTGGAAACTTACCGCCTAGAATCTACCATATGGAAGAATTAAAACGATATAGCCACCGGCAATGCCGTTTCCGTGTAGCTGTTATGGCTTCGAAGACGTTATACGCATAGGCTCCTATCAGTAATACCGCTGTGAGTCCTTGGTGTTCCAACTCCGAGCTACTGGAAACTCTCCTTGGAAATCGACTTGTGAGAGCCGCAATATACGTAAGTAAGGACCTGTTGTGCATTTGCTACCAGCAAAAGTGGTGATAGAAAGCAAATCGGAATATAGTGACCCGTCGAATGCGTTGATGAAGCTGGAATGAGTGGATAATCTTTGCCATTAATACGCGTGTTCAAGCTGGTATGGAAGGTAGGACTTACACTCTGCCGATCTTGAAGAAATTAATGCTGGACAGGAGTGTGCTCGTCGCAATGGCCCGACAGTTGTCTTCGCGCGGGCAAAGCTTGAGCGGAGGGTGAACCTTTTGCTGTCAACGCTTGGCTCAGAAGTTTCAAGAGGGTGGGTTCTTGCAATCGAGAAACTACTTGCTAAGATATTGGAAATATCTTAGCAAGTAGCGTAGCGGTGCTTTTGACGTTGTTGTCTTTGTTATAATAAGAGCCAGATCTTGACGAAATCTACTCTAGCTCAGTACACATCTCTGACACGATTTTCGGATATTTGGATTGAGGCTCACTAATACCAATGTTTTCTTTCGAGATAACTCTCAGAGAAATCACAGTTTCAAGAGTTTTGTTGTTACAGTGGACTTCAACTGTGGTGATGATGGTTGTTGACGAAAAATCTCAGTAGAGATGAGCCGAAGGTGAAAAGCTGGGTAGCATTGTTATCCTAGTGTGCGATTCGCGCTAGCCGAAGATTCACCACATTAGACAAGTGGCCCAGCCTCGTAAGAAACACGAACCACATGGAAGAGGTTGTACGTTGTCATTTCTTCGCCGTTGCCATTGTGTTATTTTGTCCAATCTCTTAAGTCCGATGGACTAAAGCCTTCATACACTTAGCTTTGCTTACATAGTAGCTTTATCTGCAAACTAATGAGGTCTCTGCCTGACAGTTCCTGGATGATTTGAGTAGTATACCAACAAACAAATATATGATCTCTCCTCCAATTTGTATAATCAGCTGAAGAAACTCATTCTAGTGTATATACATAGCAATTTTACCTGCCTCAAGGCTACCCTCTATTTAGTCAGCTCACTTATACCATGAATAACCCCTCCCCCCCCTAAAAATCATCAACGAGATCAATAATCAAAGACAATTTAAAGGTCTATGTCCTCTCATTTCTTGATGGCTGTGAAAAAAGAGTGCCTCAGTCTACCACGAAGAAATGGAGCACTGATACTGCCACGGTGAAATATTCTCTTTTTGAGCCAGTGCACAAGAGAACTTTAGGAGTATTCCTATTTACACATCCTAGATGAATATCACCACAAGAGGATATGCTGGTTATTGTTTATATGCCGCGAGCTCTTAGGAAACCCAACGTCACAAATCAATGGTACAATGCCACAGATTAAAGCATAAAGATTCTCCATCCAAGGGTTACTCTTATGTTTAGGATATTGTGATAAGAATATAGCAGATGAACTCCTGGACCCCTGTGGTGAGGGTTGTAATGCACATATGAATTTGGCACAGTTCTTCTCTGCTACTTCTCCTATTACTAGAGCTGAAGCACTACGAGGCTAACAAATCCGCTTGCTAGTGCAGAGTATAAAATCCCTGCCTCATCGGTTCTCGGACCTGAAATCTGAAGATTTTAATTGCTTTAGTACATCCGTTATATCCTCATATAGGTCATGAGGGATGGTACCTGTTGACTACACAACTTCTGGCTGTAGGGTCCAACAAATTATGGTTAACAATTTCTAGAATATACTAAATTTATTGGCACATTTTTTGTACTTTGAGTCTTCTCTAAAAGCCTGGCAATAAATTCCCCTCCGCACAAGTTTTACAAAATATCTCGTTATCGTCAACAAACACGTTGTTAAGCTTATACGCTTTTCGCAACCGCAAGAGAGAAGTCTGTAAGGTGGGGTTCTAAGAGATGAGATTTCAAATTTCGCTAAAGAGGGACGGACCGAGCCGCTGCACAGGCATGGGACCCTTGAGCTCTCCAACAAAGTTTGAGTGTGCTTGTGTCATTATAAGTAATGACTCTAGAACATTACAGGGTGGGAAGAAATTCAAGAGGTTACACGAAGGGACTGGCTTCATACCAATAATAGGTTTAAAAAGTGATAGTGATTGACAGATCACCATATTTGTTTGTCATCAGTGATGAAAAAGAGGAATGAGTCTTAGATGGATGGCTACAGGCTCCTAGGGGGGTGCTTGCTTAAGACTTCCCTCCCGATGCCCTACCTCACAAAAAGACCAGAGGAATCCTCTGAAGATAGTGCTTTAAGCCTTTGAGGAAGATGAAAGACGGAAGACTATTTGAAGATGTGGAAGTGCATAGGGCCTCAAGGTAGCCCGATGGGAAATACTCAGATCTGTAATCACAAAACTCAGAATAATGTGCCCATGCACGCAAGAGTACCTACTTTCCACCGTCTGATATTATTTTAATATAATTCTTACACGGGATCATTTGTGCTACATTGGTGCAGACTTTATCTTTCATCTGCCTTCGGCTCAAGTCTAAAAGAACTACACCCACCTACATTTTAGGCATATTCCAGATTAGCCCTCCCAAGGATTTTGATCGTCATATCAATTCCACCTATTTTAAGCACACTATTCGTCATTACATGAATTAAGGACGTCTTACCGCTGATGTGGACCCAGACTGCTAGACCCATTCACTTGACCGCCCTCGTGTGTTGTTAGATTCTCAGATCTGGAGGGAAACAGGCCACAAAGAAATCCTTTGACAATTTCGAAGACCCAATACTCTCTTCTACAGATGATGTGCTTTCACTGCCTGATGACAGTCCACAACTGCCGGGAAGCATTCACGGTATCTCGGAGTGTTACTCCGAATCATTGCTTTTTAAAACTTGCTTATAGGAAAGGACGAAAGCTAGCTTCCTATCTTACCTAGTGCCCATTACCCAACCCGGAAGTAAGCGAATGAGGTTGTCACCCAATCGCATCATGCGATCGAACTTTCATTTTACATCCATTTGACCTGACCATTTCCAAGACTTGCCAAGTCCAAACTTTCTATTTACTCCTGGTTTGTATTCCATTAAGCCGAGAAGTAGGTATTACATTAAGCAGGTTCCGACTGACGGTTGGGGAGCAAATACCCGCGTCTTGTGCTTCAACTTTCTGTACATACATTTCGACTTCTGGTGATGAAGGTGCGGTGCTGTGTTGATATATTACCTGACCAGGGAAGTACCAGCGTTCCGCCCCTTCCCCTTTTTAAGACTATAGTTTTCATTTATAAATCCGATCCCAACGATATAAGCACCATAACATGGTAAGTTCAGATTGTTTCACTTCAGGGCGTGGGATTATCTACCGCCTGTACAGCGCTTGAAGTGCCTAAAGCACAGGTCCGCTAAGCCTTGTGGCGTTGTGGGGAATACAACTACGGTACTGTACTATGCTCCGTACAATACGTTGTACACACGATATTGTATGGCTGCATAATGTCGTACCCTTGTTAATGATCGGTAGTTTCTCTTAGAGTGCCGTGTAAATGAAATTTGTTTTAGCCAAGAACTCTAATTGGACGTTTAACCACCACTTATAAACTAACACCACAGACTCCCATCCACGTCCGATTAGGCAGATTCAGGATAAACAAAACCCATGGAAACGAGTTTGTGGGGTGCAGTCTACCAAGACCCAAAACCATGTTCTGCTCTGCGTAGATGGCGGTCATGTGCATTAAAGAATCTCGGAGGTAGCAAAACAGTAAAAAAGTAAAAAAGGCCAAGATCGGTCAATATCAAATCCAGGGGTATTGTGGAGTTGGCTTAGGAGGAGATAGACATGTATAGGCTGTATCAAGTAAGGAATTTAAACAATCTGGAGCGTGCCGTGGTGTGCGGCGGCAAAAACACCAAGTATAAAGAGAGAGTCTAATCCACGCATTTTAAGAATTATCATCCAATATCTCAAGCATCGATATATTCAAAATGGTCGCCTTCTCTTCACTCATCGTTGCATTCTCTGCTGTCGCTGGGGTCCTTTCTGCCCCAGTTGATGAGTCTACTCGCCCAGGCTTCAGTTTGGCTCCTCGTGGCGGAACTCCAAGTGCCACTGGGACACACAATGGATTCTACTATTCATGGTGGACCGACGGTCAAGCTCAAGCTACATATACCAATGGAGCAGCTGGTCAATACAGTGTCCAATGGTCAGGCAATGGCAACTTGGTTGGTGGAAAGGGATGGAACCCAGGAACTCAAAACAGGTAAGAAGTCCCACGAATTGAGTGGTTGATATGGTTATTGATAAGAGGTTCAGAGTCATTCAATACTCCGGCTCCTACAACCCGAACGGAAACAGCTACCTCGCCGTTTATGGTTGGACCAAGAATCCTCTGATCGAGTACTACATTGTTGAGAACTTCGGTACCTACAACCCATCCAGTGGAGCCTCCAGAAAGGGCTCCGTGACATCTGACGGTGGAACCTACGACATCTTGGTGAGCACCCGCACCAACCAGCCATCCATCATTGGCACTGCTACCTTCCAGCAATTCTGGTCCGTCCGCCAGAGTAAGCGTACCGGAGGAACCGTCACCGTTGCCAACCACTTCAATGCATGGAGATCGGCCGGCTTGAACTTGGGCTCCACTTGGGATTACCAGATCGTTGCAACCGAGGGCTATTTCAGCAGCGGTTCTGCAACCATCACCGTCAGCAGCTAAATGGTTGGCAAGAAATAGCTGCCAGGAATTGGCTTTGATGGCTGGTTTATGGAAGTGTGCGCTTGTCTTGGGGGATTGGATCTGAGGGATGTTATTGATTTGTTTTCAGTGTACATAGTGAAGCCAAGATGAGTTTATTTGTTTTACAAATTGCCAAAAATGAGACGTCTCTACCCAAACCTTCAGTCTACCGGTATGTAATAGGCTTGGTATCCAGAGAACATGCAGTGATGTAGTGATGCAAAAACGTGGGGAATAATGGGTGTTGTTTCGGAACGTCCCCACAAACTGAGGTGGCGAAAAGCGGTAGTTGGATATTCCGCGGGTTATAACCGAAACACCAAGTTATAGCCTAAAATAAAAGAAATCTACGATGTAGCTACACTTGGCATAACATAAGGCTATCGTTATTCGACATCGCATACCTAAGAGCTAGAATTATTGAGTCAGTGCAAGAATGTGCGAGCAGTGTGGGATTGTTTCAACAGTAGTGATACTTACGTAGTTCAGTGGACAAAAATAGAGAAGTATTGACTTGTTCCCTAAAAGTCACCAGAAAAAGGAAGGTGATAGATCATAGCATTTGATTTCCCTCCTCATCGTATCGATGTTCAGTGTAAAAGTCTACAAGCATGCATGGCATTTCTATGCTTCATCTTTCTTTAGATTAATCAGTCTAACTTATAGAAGAGGGTTTTGTTTATATTCTGGAACCACAGTACTGTTTCCCTTCTCCGCCTTGCTCTCATCCTCCAGCGGATTTTCAATATCTTCTTTCTCAGCAAGATATTTCTCGGCCTCAAGAGCTGCTATACATCCGGAGCCTAATCAGGAATTAGTGAGATAACTGGTTAGAAGTTGGTGGGGCTAACGTACCTGCACTGGTAATGGCTTGTCTATATCTCTTATCTTGAACATCTCCTGCAGCAAAGACACCTTCGATGTTGGTATAGCTCGTTCCAGGTTTGGTGATGATATACCCCTCATCATCAGTATCAATCTGTTCTTTGAACAGAGCAGTTGCAGGATCATGACCAACTGCATAAAACAAGCCGTTTGCCTCAACCTTCTCTTCCTCTCCAGTCTTGGCATCCTTGAAAACCATATGGCTCATCAGACCCCTCGTGTCACCCGAAATTTCACCTCCAACAGTATTGAATCGAACGGTGACTTTCTTATGGGCTAACAGCCGTTTCGCCATGGTCTTGCTTGCCCTTAAAGCATCCTTTCGTACTAAGACTGTGACATGGCTTCCATATTTCGTTAAGAAAATGGCTTCCTCAGCGGCCGAATCACCACCGCCAATGACGACCAGATGCTTGTTTCTGAAAATAGGAACAGCTCCATCACAGACAGCACATGCTGAGATACCGTTTTGCCAATACTTATCTTCTCCTGGGAGACCCAGACGACGGGCTGACGCACCAGTTGCAATGATAATAGCGTCTGCGGTCTGTGGCTCTTTGCCCTCCTTATACTCCACCCAATATTTGAACGGTCGCGAAGAGAGATCGACTTTGGCTACTGTTTCGGTAATAATCTGTGTACCAAATTTCACAGATTGTTTGCGCATAGCGTCCTGAAGAGTCAGTTCTAGCTTTTGGTGGAGTTCGGGGAGTACATACCATCAGTTCAGATCCGCCAATTCCATCCGGGAAACCAGGATAGTTCTCTACATCTGTAGTTGTCGTCAATTGTCCACCAGCAGCAATTCCGTTTGCTAGGAAACCTTCGTAGAGCACAGCTGTGGTTGTTAGCAGGAGTTTAAGAGGCTCTCGAGGTGGACACTAACGTTTCAATTCCGCGCGAGACAAGTATACGGCGGCTGTGTGTGCTGCAGGGCCAGAGCCAATAACTGATTAATTGTTAGCAGATGCTCATGTCGCCCAAGATCGCACGTCTGCAAGCCTCGTTTCTTCGTGGTGGGGGAATCTTACTAACAACCTTGCTATGCATCTTTCTCTCCGCGCTCCTAACTAGGAGACTCGCGCTTTTGTTCTGTTGCACTGGCTTTTGCTGAATGCTTGCTGCGGCTGCGATTGAGAATCCACTGGCACTAGAGCGCAAAGTTCTTTTGAGAGTTGAAGAAAACGTCTTGAGCGGTGTTCGCGGCGTTTCCCTGGAGGGGTTGGGGAGATGGGGTATTTGTAGTTGAGAACTGCGAACCCGTGTATGTATGGCTTCTTTAGGGAGGTAGTTTGGAGAGGAAAGTTTTAGTAATTGTTGATTTCCAATATATCTTATGAGGTGTGTTGGCGAGAACGGGCCGTTCCAAATTCCTACGGGTCTGGCCCAGCCTCGCCATCTGCTTCGTCAGCACATACTCAATCCAACAACATAATCCGTTCTCGGCCATAATCCCCCATGGGAACAGCTAGCCAGAAATCTTTGGTTAGTTGTTGTCTACTTCGTTTTCTTCTTCTTCAAGAGTCATTCTCTGAATTCTTTATGTGCCTATACAAAGCTCGTCGCCCCATGTCATGTATGAGATATGCAAGTCATATGTACTGTACAGTACAGTGACCGGAAAAACATGTGACATTGGTACTACAATAGATGAAGGCGGTCTTGGTATCAAACTATCTAATGCAAGATTTAAAACTACTTTCTAATTGAACTAATGCCCTGTTGGCTTCAGAGACTCTGCGGGTTGCAATAGGAAATATATCAACTGTAAATACAACTTACCACTAAAAACACCCCTATCGAAATTGAACAATGGATATCAGAAATATCTCTGATCAAAGGTAAGTTGTAAAATCTATTAAAAGTGTAAGAAAAAGACAGACGGTAATATGTTCAGACGCGAATAACCCTTTTTTGTTTTATCAAGCTTTAGGCTTTGGCTGTATAAAGTCTGAAAAGTATTTATTATTTATTATTCACACGAGTATATATACAGCTTAAACGAACCACACCATAGAGCCGGAGAGCCATATTAGAACCGATGAAGAGTAGAGTAGCACAGAGGCTCAAGCTCCTCCATCATGGCATTCCTCCAAGCAGCTAATACGGATTCAACATTACTTGGCAATGGCCAGTGTCAACAATCAACTAAAGCATTCCATCATCTGTTTCCAGGTCAGCTCTCATCCCCCAAACAAACATTTAGTGAGCAAGAAATCAATCTTGAATTCAGAGGTGCAAATAAATGCAATGGTGATCGTCATATCACGGTTCTTGACGCCGCTCAGTAACACGGACCAATGTTGCTCATCATAAAAAAAGATCAGGGGAAATTTAAGAAAGGTGGAAAACATACGGTGAGTGAGCCTGTTCGTTCTATGGAGGTGTTACATCCATGAACGAACGTTTCGCTGAGAGCCAAGTAGTGAAAAGGTGATGTTTGTATGGAAGAGGAAGAAGGTACGGAACCAGATCAGAGAATTTTTATATGGGGAAGGAGCTAAGCGAGATTGGGTTGGCCATCCACCCAGGTGGGCTCGGTGGGTTAGGTACATGAACAGCTCAAAAACTTGTAGATTAGAGTCTTTTGTAGATTAACAGTTTTTACTAAGCCGCTTCAAATTAGGAAGTGTCAGAATCTGCATATATGTATATATACTTGCTAGTCCTTCTGTAGCTTACTATAATCCATGAAATTTGAGATCGTTTAGTATTCTTGTGCGTTCATGGGTATTAAGTACTATATAATACAACGTAATTCCTGCTAGGTAATTGATACAGTTGAGCTTTTGGCACTTCCATTAAGTGACTGTTTACTCTTTTTCCTCCTCAGACTCTTCTTTCCTGCTCCTGGAATATCCAAGTTGACGTTCGCTATTTTGTCATCCTTGAGGGGAAACCCATTTGATTCTAGCTTCAGCCCCTTCTCTCTAGTATTGGTATGTATTGTGACCGGAGGCAACTTTTTCCCAACTGCTTTCGATGAATGCAGACCCGTACGAGCTGTCCTAGCTTCTCCTACAAGCTGAAATCTGATAGCCGCAGCTAGAATAACATAGACGGCGATGAGAATGACGTTGATCAAATCCCAAACATGGACCGTCCACCAGATATGTTGCGTTCCAAGGGCACAATTGACAAACTCAAATTTCCAGTCCCAAATTTCCTCATCGAACCATAAGCTCATCAAACCTGCATTTCCAGCAAAGTCACCCATCATACTCCTTACAGTGATTTCTCTCATGCCCGGAATATCAGCTGCATCTAGCAGTCCGGACGACTCTGCCTCAGCCCAGCGTTTTGCTTCCCAATAGCGTTCCCAAGGGGCAGATTGGTTGATGTAATGGTAAGTGTCGCAACCTTCGTGATCGTGACCAGTCAAGATGGTACCGTATCTTCCAAATCCTTTCCCAGCAACATTGCTGTCACCACTCATACCAAATACACCCTCTAGAAACCCTTTTGAGGCAGAGCTAGATAGGTGGTTTTGCTCTTTAACTCCGTTGTTGAATTGGTCACTAAAGAAATCGAAGAACGGTGCATCGACACAAATGCCAGCTTGTTTATGCATGGGTATGTGGGTTAATAGCAGGGTAAAATGGGCCGGCCGAGTAACCTCTTGAGATGAAGTGATGATCTTGTTCAGGAATTGGTAAGTTTCGGTTTGTAGCTCTTGGGAAGAAACAGGCGTGTCAAGGTTCATGTCATTAATAACAACAATCCTCAATTCTGGTATCGGCTTGTTCATGGAATCATTCCCATCTTCCTCAGCGCCACTTGTAGAGTTTACTGGTAGCTGGAATCGTAGTTCGTAATTCGGTTTTCCAAATACCCTCTCAAACCGGTCCAATCTCTCCCTTGATAAATCCCCAGCATACCCAATATCATGGTTTCCAGCAACATTAATGATTCTACGTTTCCAAGATGCCGGATCGTCCCCTAGCCTCATTATATCCTGGCTTCCCGGGTTGGAAGCGACCTCATCAGGAACACGCTCGCCATGCTTGAATACCCTATTCCAGAATCTTCGTCCTCGGTTCTCGAATTCTTGATCGTCGATCCACTGGCTTCCCACCAAGTCCCCCAAAGCCGTAACATGTGTAGGGTCCGTCCACCAATGCATAGTTCGGTAAATGTGACCCAGGTAATAATCGTTTCCAACATGATCGATTCGTTTGCGGTAAACATTGAGGGCTTTCGGGATATCGTCGAGGTAAAAGTCTATAAGATCATGCAGGCCATGCCGCAAGCTTTGGAGGGGGCTCTGCTTCCTGGTCCGGATATTCTCCCAAAGTTTCCAGAAATGTGGCAGATTGATTGAGTCCACGTAGTCTATCGATGAATCGCCTTCTAATTGTGGATCTCCCAAGGCTAACAAACGAAATGGCGCTATCTTGGAGGCATTGTATTTTGGGGGGAAGGCATGCTGCCAAAGGGTATTGGTGTAAGAAGACCTAGCATCAAGCTCAGGTGTTGGAAAGGCGCAGAGATGGAAGACGGGGTAAAGGTATAAATAAGAGGTAAGAATGAAAGAAATTGGTACAGAAAGATAGAGCGCATAACGGATCAAAGATAATAGAAACATGAGAAGGACTTCATTAAAACACGCTCAGGGTATGCAGAAGGGAAAAGATGGTCGTTGGATGAATCTGGGAGTCGGAGACATTTAGAATCATAAATAATATTGTCTCGAGATTTTGGGGGTTCTGGCCCTGGACCCTGGGCCCTGGCACGTGAGGGCTATTTTAGCTATTTTGGGGAGAGGCTGGCAGGCTGAGGTGGTGTTGGGATAATAAAGGGGGCCCCTATTCATTAGACGAGCCGAGCAATCGGCGGCGGATTTCAGATCAGATCAGATAGTAATAAAGTAATAAGTAGTAAAGTAATAAGTAATAAAGTAATAAGTAATAAAGTATCAGCACATCATCATTAAAGCCTACTCTTACAGTTGCAACCCGCTTAGGCCGATCTCTATTCGTGACTACACTCTAACTCAAATGCGCAGGATTTAGGGATCGAGCACTCTTTACGTATGGTGTAGATGGCGCAACAGCAGTTTCTTGTGATGGGGCGAAGTTGGGGGAACTGGACACTATGTGCGGAAGATGGACAGACTTGTCGACATCTCGTTCGCGTGGGAGAAAGTCACGATTGGTAAAAACGGGTGAAATGCCGCGCTGCATTGTCAGTGCCAGACGTACAAAGATACAAAGAGGCTTTAACGGAATTGAATGTTGATTACACAGGGACCTAAACTCAAATCAAGCCAAGAAACACACATGTTTCTGTGCACAAGTCTCAGAAACACAGCTGAAGTATCTACTGATTACTGTATTCGCCGTCATCTGAATATTCAGATACCTTTTTCTCCTCGAAAATGAATTTAACAATATTTGCCAGCCCCTGCAAATCTCCTTCTACAGTCCCTGCTTTGTCGCGATCGACCCAGCTCTCTGTATAACCGCCTTCGAAATCAACGATCCAAGCATTGCTATGTTTGTCGATAAGAATATTATCGGGTTTCGCATCCCCCCACACAACTCCAGCTCTATGCAACCTTGTTAGGGTGTCTGTGATTTGGGATGACCATTGGTGTTTCAGAGCCGCTGGCGTGCTAGGTTCGATGGCAAATTCGAGCGTGTCCTCTATATCAAGATAGTGCAATAGTAGCCCAATGAGCGGGTTATTGTCGTCTGCGATAATACCATAAAGCCGAGAGGTACGTATATTAGGGCCAAGGTCAGCTATCTGCAGGTATTTCTTGATAGCGTCCATCATATTTCGCAGGCTGGATTGGTCGGCAGATTTGAAAAACAGTATTTGACCATCTACGCAAACTCTGTATGGTTGAACGTCGGGAAGATCAGGCTCGTCATCCGGGTTCTCAGAACAGATCTGGACTTGAGAAGGGTATACAGACTGTAATTTTGTCATTAAATGGACAAAGTCTTCACCAAGTCTGGATAGTTCTTGAGCTTCTTGGATGTCCTGTCGTTCAATATGCCCAGGAATAAATATGTCATCGATGGCTTTAAATTCGCAATTGAAGGTCTCTGGGTAAAGGAAATATTGCAGTGTAACAGGTACTTGGACAATATTTCGTGGTCCTGATGCCTGATTTGCGAAGAGCGGCAAAAAAGGTTTCGTAGCCCAGTCAAAGAGGTCATACATAAGATCAATATCTTGCGTATCGAGGCCAGATCTCGCAACGTCGAGGTACTTGTAGAAGTCTTTCACCATAGAGGGGGAGTTGCGAAAGTTGGATGATGATATTTTGATATGCAGAAGTTTACCACGGAGGCGTACATGAAGAGTGATGAAGTCTTCACTCTCACCTTCAAAGCTAGTCACGAAACTATCTACTCGGTATTTGGGAGATGAGGCTTGGGAATTCTCTGCCAAATTTTCCATTGTTGATAAGAATCCCCGGGCGGGTGCAAAGGTAGTTGGATGTGAGTATATCGGATCCCACAATAGAGGTCTAGACGATAGTGTAACGATCCTAATATCCTACCTAGTAGGGCTAAAGGGTTGTCGGGTTGGTATTGTGGTAGAAGTAGTTGAACTAGAATTCGGGGTCTTCAATTAGAATTGAAGTCGTTACTAAGCAAACAATCTATATTGCTAACTATAGAGGTTTGAGCACGAAGCTCCTATCTAATAAAACTATTTACTTACTTATATATAACCAATCTGAATTCCGGGATCCCAAGACCCTAGGATCCATGGATCAGTCACGTGACCTCCGCCCATACGTAGATTACTATTATAGTATAAGGGCAGGTGGGAATACCCATAAGTGCCATCATAAGTGCCACCGAGCCCCTCGTACCATATTATTGCTGGTAACTCTAAACTAATGGTGCTGTACTGTACCATACCTATGGATGCGTGCGTACTATATTTGGAATGGATGAATGTATGAATAGGTTTCAGATGGTGCAGAGGAATACTACGACTAACTACTAACTACTAACTACTACCAATAATCACAGCCCTTTGCACACCATAGCGAACCGCAGCTACGATAGAGTAAGTCTGCCTTTCGCAATTGATCTACAAGGAATAACATCATCGTCTTATTATCCGTATCACAACGGAAATATTCCTCGTTCCGTCCGTCCCGTTAGTACTACGGCACTACGAACTACAGACTACTCCAATCCAATCCAATCCAATCCTCCTCCGCCGTATGGAGCTAGCGACGGCGTTAGCGTTAGCGTTTCCTTTTGCTTTGTTAGCTTTGTTAGCTTTACTAGCTTTATTAGCTTTACAATATACATGTACTAGTAGTACAGTACACAGCGCTAGCATCAGCTGAGGAACGCCTCTCAAGAGCAAGTTCTCCCCGGGAGCCAATGGGTTTTGGTGGAATGTGGCTGCCTTCGGGTCCTGCCTGCCTCGGGTCCTCTGGGCGCGCAAAAGCTTATATTAAGTAATTATATTACGGGTATTATTATTATTATTCCATTCACTTCCTCTCCTGCTTATCGCATTCCTTCGTCGAGCAGTTCCTAAAGCTCTAGTGCGAGCTTGTTTACGCCACCAAGTGTCACTGCCCTTTCCACCCTCCCCTCCTTTCCCCTCCACATTTCCACAATGATATAATGTACCGTACGTGCAGCAGTACAGTACACAGCCCCCTTCATACAAACAACCCTCAAGTCTGCCCAACGACAATGCCAATGAATGGAGCTTGACCACCTCAACGAGTGAGATCTAAAGCCCCCGTCGTATCTAAAACCAATCGCATCGGATCGTGCCCGCCTTGCCCTCACATTCACCACCACCACCTCTGAGAAGTATTAAAGTCAGACTGCTGGGTGGTTTGTCTTCCGTCTTATCTCGCTCAGTTTCCTTATTGGAAAACCCAAGGAAAACCCCAGCCAAGTTCTGCGTCTTTACGTACAGAGAATAGGGCGAGAAGTCTTACATGATCATCTTTAGATAAATACTACTAGTCTGAGTGATCTTAAAACGATCGGAAAATGCCTCACGGGCTCGAGAAGCTGTCAATTTTGGACAAAAAGACAAAGGTATGTATCTAATACTCAAGAGACCGACTATTCTCCCATTCTGATTTGATAGGCCGCCTACCAATCTGAAAACCAAGAGAGCATGGCTCCACAGGTCTCTTCAAAAGAATCTCCCCCAAATTATACCACCACAGATCCCATTACTGATGGCCCTTCAATGGAAGAAATGAGCGCCGCGTTTGCGAACTTAAACATTCCTGCAGACCCACCGGAGTTCCCAACAGCAGACCACTGTCTAGCCCATTTGAAGCTTCTCAATGCATTCCATGCATTGAAAGAAGACACCGGCTATACTGACGGGATTTTTGGGGTATGGGACTCGAGGGTCGAAGTCTATAAACTTGAGAGCGTAGACAGAGACAAGGCACTAGCCAAAACCAGAGAAAAAAGATGGGCCCTTTTTATTGCAAGAGCAGTTGAGAGATTCGAAGAGTGGTGGGTAAATGTCCTATGTCGACGAGAGAACGGCAAGCGCCTAGAAGGGAAGGAGATGCTTGCCGACAATACCATGTTTACAAAATTTATGTACATGGGGACAGTACAAAAATGGACAACAGCAATGTTGCCTCCACTTGGTAAGTAATTCTCCTGCTAGACCCGACACTGTTAACAAGCCTAGATGTGCTTATGGTCTGGCATGCTTTCACTCTCAATCCCCGGAACTACCTTGAAGACTGTATTAGATTCAATTTGAAAGATCTTTGGGCAACAGGATTCCCTTGGCAAGCTATCAACGCGGCCATCGATACGTCCTTCAAGTATGATATCCCGGATACTGGAAAGGCAGAATTTGTAGAACAAACCGGACATGACTGGAATAACGCTGATGATTCGCTTACCAAGAAGCTGCGTTGTCCTCGATGTATTCAGCAACTAGACATACCATGGACAACCTGTAACGAGGAGAAGATGCCTACTTTAAGAGAGTAAGGAAACACATTCACAAGCCTTACACTGCTAACCCTTTCTAGGGTCATGGAATTACTCGGCAATGGCTATGGAGATAGAGACCTGTCATTTGTCTGCCATAAATGCGGAGGTGAAATCAATCATGACCTTCTTCGTGTTGCAAAATTCAAAAAAGATACCGAGAACTTGATCATGAAAGACTGGCCACTTGGTGGCACCATATTAGAACCTATCACGGGAACTCCAGAAGCACCAGATAATAAGCAATGGCCAATATACCACAACACTTTCCCTAATAGGTTAGTCGGCATGGAGTTACGCGGGAGAATACTGGATATGATTACCCCCAGCAACAATCCGACAATGAACGATGTCAAGGTTCTTATCGAGGAAGCGATCAAAAATAGGTCGGTTGTCAGAAAGGTAAACAGCGGTGGGGTAGGCATCTCACGCCCAGAGTCTCTCTCGATTAGAAAAATGATGTCTCGGTATTGGGAGAATACTTCCGTATTTGCTCTTGAACTTGGTGGAGCTGTGATTCGACAAGGCATCTTTGTCGACAAGATGCATAGCATAGACTGGCTCCACAGTCCTGCTGCTGGGAGTACCATGAACAGACTTTTGACCAAATACTCTAGGTTTATTACAATCATCGCTCAAAATCCAAGGGTTACGGTTGTTCCCACGCTAGATATTGATCTTGCCTGGCATACTCATCAATTGTCACCAAGTCCATATTTTCAATATACATTCCTGAAGTGTTATAAGTATATTGATCATGATGACAAGATCAATGAAGAAACTCTTTCATCAGGCTTCGAGTGGACTTCCAAAACATATGAAAAGCTTTTCGGTGAAATATACTCCGAATGTACATGGTAAGTGGTATAATATATGTCAAGGAGGTTACCCTGGACTTGCGCCTGAGAGTCCCGAGCTGTCTCAGGATATACCCCATCAAAACACGCTGTTCTGCTGTTTTGCTGTTGAGAAAATATAATTTAGCTCTTGGGAACAGCTCCTTGGTTTTCTTGCTCTCGAAATCAAGTCTTATTATACTAATAGTCGATAGCTGGTACTGTGAGGCAATCCGATGCAGACACCAGTCTAGCGTTGGGAAGTTGTTGGGTACTTCGAAACACGAAAAGGTAAGCGACAGCTTTTACAACTCTGGTGCAGCACAAATGTGTCCACCAGATAATTCTGCACACATTAGCTCTCATAATGCAGTTCATATCGAAGAGTCAGCTGTCAGGGCCTTGACTCTTGAGCGTATGAAAGCAAGGCGCATGATGGAGTTGGACTCTGCATATGAGAAGGCTTGCAAACGAGCAGAGAAAAAAGGGCGAAAGCCACCACCACGAAATGAGTATTACTACGGAGCATGGGGATATCCATATATGATGTATGGACCATATATGGCAATGCCAATGTACGGGGGTATGTATTATGCTGGCGATCCGTGTGCTATGAACGTTGGGGCCGGCCATCCCGGGGCTTGCGCTGCTGGAACATGTTCAGGGGGAGTAGCGAGTGGAGGTTGTGG
>Ga0247734_1000746_pt1 | contig 26987 bp, 30 predicted proteins | sample UWRJL103311B2_FD_180933 | JGI IMG/M metagenome (GOLD analysis project Ga0247734, IMG submission 180933) | Plant litter microbial communities from Arlington Agricultural Research Station in Wisconsin, United States - UWRJ-L103-311B-2 | ecosystem: Environmental > Terrestrial > Plant litter >...
ATGCGGTTGCCGGCTGGGTGTTTCTCGGCCAGCCGTTGTCGCGCCCCTTCCTCGTCGGATCCGGCGTGGCGATGGCGGGGATCGGGCTGCTGTTCGAACATGAGCTGCGGGGCTCCACCCGCTCGCCGCACGAAACGGCCGTCGGCATCGGCTTCGTGCTCCTGGCGCTGGTTTTCGCCTCGATCTCCAACGTCATGCAATCGACGCAGCGGATGCGGGCGATTCCGATGCCGGCGATGCTGGCGTGGGGCATGACATGGGGGGCGCTCGCCAATGCGATCTTCGCATTTGCCACCAGCGGGCCGCCGCGCGTCCTGCTCACCCCCGTCTATATCGGCGGCGTGCTGTATCTCGGCGTGCTCGCCTCGGCTTTGGCCTTCACGCTCTATTTCGGGATGATCCGGCAGATCGGCCCGGCGCGGGGCGGCTATGTCAATGTGTTGACGCCCGTACTGGCAATGCTGCTGTCCACCATCTTCGAAGGCTATGTCTGGTCGGTCGAAGCGGCTGCCGGCGGCCTGCTGGTGCTGGCAGGGCTGGTGGTGGCGATGAGGGCGCGAAGCCCGGCCAAATAGGTGGGGTAGAGCGGGCGCCAGCCGAGCTCGCGCTTGGCCTTGCCGTTGGCGACGCGCCGGTTCTCCGCATAGAAAGCGCGCGCGGCGGGCGAGAGCTGCGCTTCTTCCAGCCCGAGCAGCGGCGGCAGGGGCTGTCCCAGCGCCGTGCAGGCGAATTCGACGAGCGCGTTCTGCGGCGCGGGCAGATCATCGGCGATATTGTAGATGCCCGGATCTCCGCGCTCGGCAGCGGCCAGCACGGCGGCGGTGATATCGTCGACGTGGACGCGGCTGAACACCTGATCGGGTAGTGCGACCCGGTGCGCCTGCCCGCCCGCAATGCGATCGAGGATCGAACGGCCGGGTCCGTAAATGCCGGGCAAGCGGAAGATGCGTGCGCCGATGCCTTGCCACGCCAGATCGGCGGAATTGCGCGGCGAGCGGCGGCCGACAAGCGCGGCGCTTTCATCCACCCACGCGCCGCCCGTATCGCCATAGACGCCGGTTGACGAGAGATAGCCGATCCACGGCACGCGCGCGATCTCGCGGCCGTAAGCGGTCAGGATCGGGTCGGTGTCGCCATCCGGTGGCGCAGTGGACAAGACGTGAGTCGCGGCGGCGAGCGCGCCCCGCACCTCGATCGGATCGGCGGTTCGCCCGACACGAATGACGACAGCGCCCTGCGCTTCGGCGGCGGTTGCGATGCGTGTGCCGGTATATCCCGGGCCGAACAGGACCAGTCTCATCGTGCTCCTCTCGTCAGGCCAGCGAAGGCTGGGGTCCATGTCTCTATCATGCAGCGGGAAGCTCTTTGTGAGCGATATGGATCCCGGCCTGTGCCGGGATGACGGAACAGCCCTTCCATCCCCCGGCCCATCGCCATACATCGCCCTGATGCTTGATGCCGCCGCTTCCGTCTCCGCCACGCCGCCCCTGATCCGCCGGGAGGATTATCGGCCGCCCGAATGGCTGGTGCCGGAAATCGCGCTGGATTTTCAGCTGGACCCACAAGCGACCCGCGTAACGGCGAGGCTGACGGTGCGGCGGCAGGGCGCGCACAGCCACCCGCTGCGGCTGGACGGCGGCGGCGAGCTGACGCCGATCAGCGTCTCGATCGATGGCGAGGAGCTGCACGATGCGTGGCGGCTGGATGGCGAGCAGCTCGTGATCGATCTGCCGGGCGACGATCATCTGGTGGAAACCGTCGTGCAGATCGCGCCGGCTGCCAATTCTCAGCTGATGGGCCTGTACGAAAGCGGCGGCCTGCTTTGCACCCAGTGCGAGGCGGAGGGCTTCCGTCGCATCACCTTTTTCCCCGATCGGCCGGACGTGCTGAGCCGCTACACGGTGCGGATGGAAGCGGATGCCGTGCGCTATCCGGTGCTGCTGTCAAATGGCGATCATGTCGATGGCGGGGAGATGCCCGGGGAACGCCATTATGCCCTGTGGCGCGATCCGTTTCCCAAGCCCTGTTATCTGTTCGCGCTGGTGGCGGGCGATCTGGCCGTCAATCGCGATGAGTTCGTCACGCGATCCGGCCGGACGATCGAACTCGGCATCTGGGTGCGCGAGGCCGATCTGCCGAAGACCAAGCATGCGATGGCTAGCCTGAAGGCGAGCATGGCGTGGGACGAGCGCGTTTATGGGCGCGAATATGATCTGGCCGTGTTCAACATCGTCGCCGTTGCCGATTTCAACTTCGGCGCGATGGAGAATAAAGGCCTCAACATCTTCAATTCGCGCTACATCCTCGCCGATCCGGATACGGCGACGGATGCGGATTTCGATGCGATCGCCGGCGTCGTCGCGCACGAATATTTCCACAATTGGTCGGGCAACCGCGTCACCTGCCGGGATTGGTTCCAGCTCTCCCTGAAAGAGGGCTTCACCGTGCTGCGCGACCAGCAATTCTCCGCCGATCAGGGATCGCCTGCGGTGAAGCGGATCGAGGATGTGCGCGCCCTTCGGGCCGCGCAATTCCCCGAGGATGCGGGGCCGCTCGCCCATCCGATCCGGCCGGATTCTTATATCGAGATCGCGAATTTCTACACGGCGACCATCTACAACAAGGGTGCCGAAGTTATCCGGATGATGAAGCTGATCCTCGGCGACGAGGGCTTCCGCGCCGGCACCGATCTCTATTTCGATCGCCATGACGGGCAGGCCGCCACCTGCGAGGATTTCGTGGTGGCGATGGAGGATGCGACGGGTGCGGACCTGACGCAGTTCCGCCTGTGGTACACGCAGGCTGGCACGCCGCGCGTGAAGGCTTCGCTGACGTGCGAGAGTCCCGGCGGGCGGGCACATCTGCGCTTGTCGCAAAGCGTGCCCGCGACACCGGGGCAGCCGGACAAGCAGCCGATGACGATCCCGCTCAAGCTTTCGCTGTTGGGCGCGAAGAGCGGCATTGCGATGGGCGGCGAGCAGCTCGTGATCCTCGACGAAGCCGAAAAGGATCTGACGTTCGATGGGCTGGTCGAGCCGCCGGTGCTTTCGATCAATCACGGATTCTCCGCCCCGATCTGTCTGGAGACGGATCGGTCGGCCGCCGATCTCGCCTTCCTGTCGGCGAACGATGAGGATCCGTTCGCGCGCTATGAGGCGATGCAGCAGTTGATGCTGGATACTTTGGTCGCCGCCGCGAAGGGCGGCAGCGCCGATCACGGGCCGGTGATCGATGCGGTGCGCAATACGCTGACCGATCCGGCGCTGGATGCGGCGTTCGTGGCGGAAGCCGTATTGCTGCCCTCGGAAGCGTTCGTCGGCGATCAATTAGAGGCGGTGGACCCGGAGAAGGTGGCAGTCGTGCGCGATGCGCTCCGTGCCGATCTGGGCGCGGCGCTGATCGATCTGTGGCGCGATGCCTATGCGCGCTCCCACGCCAACCGCTACGAATATACGCCGTCGGCCAAGGGCGCGCGGCGGCTGCGGACGGTGGCGCTCGGCTATATCGCGGCGGCGGGCGAGCCGGATTGGGCGGCGCTTGCCTGTGGGCAATATGCAGGCGCCGATAATATGAGCGATCGGCAGGGGGCGCTGGGCGTCCTCGCCAACAATGAAGCGCCGGAGCGCGATAAGGCGCTGGCCGATTTTCATGAACGCTATGCCGGTGATGCGCTGGTGCTCGATAAATGGTTCACTACCCAGGCGCTTTCCACGCGCGCCGACACGCCCGAGAAGGTAGAGGCGCTGGCCCGCCATCCGGACTTCACCATCACCAATCCCAATCGGCTCCGGTCGCTGGTCGGCGCGTTCGCGGTCAACCAGCGCGCGTTCCACGATGCATCGGGGCGCGGCTATCGCTTCGTGGCGGACATGATCCTGGGCGTGGACAAGCTCAACCCGCAGACGGCGGCGCGGCTGGTGCCGAGCCTTGGCCGCTGGCGGCGTTACGAGCCGGGCCGGGCGACGCTGATGAAGGCCGAGCTGGAGCGTATCCTGGACACGCCCGGCCTGTCGAAAGACGTATTCGAACAGGTTTCGAGAAGCCTGGGCTGAACCGCACCCGCCATCATCGCATCAGGGACGAATATAATTTTGTCCCATGTCACATCGGTCCGAGCCGTCTCGTCATGTCTCCAGATACACAAGGAGACAGACGATGACGAAGCAGCGGATGAGCCAGGCCCAGGCCTATAAACTGGCGCCGGAGCAGATGAAGGCGATGATCGCGCTTGAGGAGAGCTTCAGGACATCGGGGCTCGAACCGGAACTGATCGACCTGTTGAAGCTGCGTGTATCGCAGATCAACGGCTGCGCCTTCTGCCTGCACATGCACGCCAGCGACCTGCGTAAATTGGGCGTGGACGACATGAAGCTCCACCTGCTCGCCGGCTGGCACGAATCGCGCTATTTCACGGATCGCGAGCGGGCGGCGCTCGGCTGGGCGGAGGCGCTGACTTTGGTGAGCCACACACATGCGCCCGATGCGGATTTCGCCGAACTTGCGGCGCATTTCTCCGAAGAGGAGCAGGTGCGCCTGAGCTTCGCGATCGGCGCGATCAATACGTGGAACCGCATCGCCATCGGCTTCCGCTTCGCCCATCCGGTGGAGCATCATGCCGCAGCCTGATCCCAGGCTAGGTGATTTCCAGGCGCAGCGCCCCCGGCTGCTGCGCCTCGCCTACCGGATGACAGGATCGCTCGCGGAGGCGGAGGATCTCGTGCAGGAGGCGTGGCTGCGCTGGGCGGGGCGGACGGAGGCGGTGGATGCGCCCGCCGCTTACCTCACGCGGATCGTCACCCGCCTGTGCCTCGATCACATGAAGTCCGCGCGCGTCCGCCGGGAAAGCTATGTCGGGGCGTGGCTGCCCGATCCGCTGGTCGGCTCGGTCGATCCGCAGGACGCGGCAAGCGCGGACGATCTGACGCTGACCCTGATGCTCGCCCTGGAGCGGCTGTCGCCGCTGGAGCGCGCCGCGTTCCTGCTGCACGATGTGTTCGGCGAGGCGCTGGCGGAGGTCGCGGTGGCGCTGGATCGTGATCCGGCGGCGGTGCGGCAGCTGGCCGTGCGCGCACGGGCGCATGTCCATGCCGCCCGGCCGCGCTTCAAGGTGGAGCGTGCGGAGGCCGATCGGATCGCGCGCGCCTTCTTCGCCGCCTCGCGCGATGGCGACGTGGCGACATTGCGCGCCATGCTCGCCGACGACGTCACGCTGAGTTCGGATGGCGGCGGCAAGGTGATCGCCTTCCTCAACGTGATCCGGGGTGTGGACAAAGCCCTGCGGCTGTTCGCCGGGATCGCGCGCAAATATCGCGACAAGCCGGTGATGCTGGGCCGGGTGGAGATAGACGGGCTGCCCGGCTACATTACCCATGATCGCGGCGGTGTCCTGCAAACGACCGCGCTGGAAATACGGGACGGCATGGTCGCGGCGATCTACATCACGCGCAATCCAGACAAATTGCGCCATGTCGTGACGATGCTGGCGGCAGACGGCGTGATCCGGGAGGCCGCCCCGTTGGGCTCGCGCTGACCGGCGGCGATTTCGACGTCACGCCTCCAGCTCGATGTCCCAATACAGCCAGTCCCGCCAGCTGGTATGGAGATAATTGGGTGGGAAGCTGCGGCCATTTTCCTGAAGCTGCCAGCTCGTCGGCCGAAACGGCGCTTCCGCCAGCGCCATGCCGGCCTGCCGGGGCGTGCGGCCGCCCTTGCGCAGATTGCAGGGCGCGCAGGCGGTGGAGACATTCTCCCATGTCGTCCGGCCGCCCTGGGCGCGGGGCACGACATGATCGAAGGTCAGATCGTTCGGCACACCGCAATATTGGCAGACGAAGCGATCGCGCAGGAACAGGTTGAAGCGCGTAAACGCCGGATGGGCCGAGGGGCGGACATATTGGCGCAGCGCGATGACCGAGGGCAGCTTGATCGCGCGGTTCGGGCTGCGCACCTCGCGTTCGTAATGCGAGACGATATCGACCCGTTCGAGGAACACCGCCTTCACCGCCGTCTGCCACGGCCAGACGCTGAGCGGATAATAGGAAAGCGGCGTATAATCGGCGTTGAGGACGAGGGCGGGGCACCCGTCCGGATGGCGAATGAGATCGGGATGGTACATGAAACGACCAGGCCTCCGTTGACACGGAGCCATGGCAGTTCCGAACTAGCATCGCCGTCCCGTCGCACCCGGGACGCCGGGCCTGTCGGCCGCCGCGTCTCCGTTGTCCCGCCCGTTGCCAGCGAAGCGTGACAATCGCATTGCAGCACCCCCGCGACTCGCGGTCAAGAGTCCCCGGCTTATGTCCCTGACGATATCCCGCTTCGCACCCAGCCCCACCGGGCGGCTGCACCTCGGCCACGCCTTTTCGGCGGTGCGCGCGCATGATCTGGCGCGGGCGGCGGGCGGACGCTTCCTGCTGCGGATCGAGGATATCGATCCCGGCCGCACCCGCGAAGAATTCGTCAGCGGGATCGAGGAGGATCTCGCGTGGCTGGGGCTCGCTTGGGACAGGCCGGTGGTGCGGCAGTCGCAGCGGCTGAACCTTTATGCCGATGCACTGGAGCGGCTGAAGGCGAGACGGCTCGTCTATCCCTGCTTCTGCACACGCGCCGAAATTGCGGCGAGCGCGGCGGCGCCGCACGGCGCGGTCGCCCGTTATCCGGGAACATGCCGGAGCTTGCCTGCCGCCGAGGCGCGGATCGTGCAAGAGCCGCATTGCTGGAGGCTCGATATGGCGAAGGCTCTCACCCCCGTTCATCCTGAGCTTGTCGAAGGATCGTCCTTTTTCCAGGTAGAGAAGAACAGTGCTTCGACAGGCTCAGCACAAACGGATTTGAAATGGTGGGATGAAGAGGCGGGCTGGGTGCTGGCCGATCCGGCGTCGCATGGCGATGTCGTGCTGGCGCGGAAGGACGCGCCGACGTCCTACCACCTCGCCGTGACGGTGGACGATGCGGCGCAAGGCGTGACGGATGTGGTGCGCGGCATGGATCTGTTCGAGGCGACTCATGTGCATCGGCTGCTACAGGCGTTGCTGGGTCTGCCGACACCGCTTTATCATCATCACGCGCTGCTGACCGGCCCGGATGGCAGACGGCTGGCCAAGCGCGACGGCGCGAAAAGCCTCGCGGAATTGCGGGCGGAAGGCGCCGATCCCGTCGCCCTGATCTCCGCACTACGCGCCGGTACGCTCCCCTAGGCGCGGCCCCGGCAAAGGCCTACATAAGCACCATGCAAACCTTCCTCTTCATCGTCATCGTGCTGGCCGCGATCGGTGCGCTCGTTTCGATCGTGCGCGGCGTCTATTATTTCCTCCAGGCCCAGCATGACGAAGTGCGGACCGGGGAGCCCAGTGTGTCCGGGCTCAAACAGAACAAGATGATGTGGCGCCGGGTCCAGTTTCAGGCGATCGCGATCGTGTTCGTGGTGCTGTTCCTCCTCGTCGCGCGCGGCCATGCCGGCTGAGGTGCGCCGCCGGTGGTGAAGCTTAATACCATCTACACGCGAACGGGTGACGCCGGGACGACGGGGCTCGTCGATGGATCGCGCGTGTCCAAGGCGGATGCGCGCATGGCCGCGATCGGCGATGTGGACGAGGCGAACAGCGCCATCGGCTTTGCCATCGCCGCGCTGGGCGGTGGCGCGGAGGCCGAAATGCTCGGCCTGATCCAGAACGAGCTGTTCGATCTCGGCGCCGATCTCGCCACGCCGGGCGAGGATTTCACGCCCGGCGAGATGACGCTCCGGATCACCGCGCATCAGGTGGAGCGGCTGGAGCGGGAGATCGATCGGATGAACGAGGGGCTGGAGCCGCTCCGGTCGTTCATCCTGCCGAGCGGATCTGCCTCGGTTGCGGCCCTCCATCTGGCCCGCGCCGTCACCCGCCGTGCCGAGCGGGCGATGGTTGCAGCCTCGGCATCGGTGATGCTCAATCCGCAGGCTCTGGCCTATATCAATCGGCTGTCCGATTATCTGTTCGTACTCGCGCGGCTGGTGGCGCAGGCGGGACAGGGCGATGTGTTGTGGGTGCCGGGAAAAAGCCGGAGTTGATGTAGCGCAACCTTTGCGCACCCTATATGTTCTTCCCCACCGGGGGAGGAGTTTCCGGATCATGGCTGCACGTGCTGACCCCCTTATAGGCAGGGACAATCTTTCCGCGCGCTACGCGGCGACGCGGGCGCTGAGCCTGGATCTCGTCAGCGCGCTTTCGGATGCGGACGCGACGATCCAGCCGCATCCCGATGCGTCGCCCGCAAAATGGCACCTCGCGCATACGACCTGGTTCTTCGAAACGTTCGTACTGCGCGATCATGTGGCGGGCCACCGGCCGTTCGATCCGCGCTTCGCCTTCCTGTTCAACAGTTATTATGAAGCCGAAGGCGAGCGCCATTCCCGCGCCCACCGGGGTATGCTGAGCCGGCCGTCCTTGTCCGAGATCGTCGCGTGGCGTCATGCGGTGGACGATCAGATTGCGGCGGTGTTCGAAGGTCTGCCGGAGCCCGCCCGCGCTCTCATCGAACTCGGCATCCAGCACGAGCAGCAGCATCAGGAACTTCTGCTGACCGATCTGCTCGCCACCTTCGCGGAGAATCCACTGGCGCCGGCGGTGTGGACGCGCGCCCGGCCGACGCCCGCGCCGATCGCCGGGCCGATCGCCTGGATCGAGGGTCTGACAGGGATTGCCGAAATCGGCCATGACGGGGTGGGCTTCGCGTTCGATTGCGAGGGGCCACGCCACACGGTGCTGCTTCACCCGCATGCCTTGGCGGACCGCCTCGTCACCAATGCCGAATGGAAGGCGTTCATGGCCGATGGCGGCTATGCCCGCGCTGATCATTGGCTGGCGGACGGCTGGGCGTGGGTGAAGGCCAACCATGTCGAAGCGCCGCTCTACTGGCGGCGGGATGGCGAGGGCGGCTGGCTGCAATTCGGGCTGGATGGGCTCCATCCGCTGCATCCCGCCGCGGCCGTCACCCATGTATCGCATTACGAAGCGGATGCGTTCGCGCGGTGGGCCGGCGCCCGGCTGCCGACCGAGGCGGAATGGGAGGTCGCGGCCGCAGGGCTGGATCCGGCGGCGGGAAACCAGCTGGATGCCGCCGGCCCGGTGCGCCCGCGCGCGGCCAGCCGATCGGGCAGCGTGCGCCAGATGTTCGGCGATGGCTGGCAATGGACGTCCAGCGCCTATCTTCCGTATCCCGGCTTCAAGACGGCCGAGGGCGCGGTCGGCGAATATAATGGCAAGTTCATGAGCGGGCAGGCGGTGCTGAAAGGCGCGAGCTGCGCCACGCCGCGCGGCCATAGCCGGGCGTCCTACCGCAACTTCTTCTACCCCCATCAGCGCTGGCAGTTCACCGGCGTCCGGCTGGCCAAGGATCTTTGATGTCAGCACCCAAGCAACGCAGCGAGGGATCCGCCGCCGATCCTGCTTTCCTGTCGGACGTGCTGGCGGGGCTGGAACAGACGCACAAGGCGATACCGGCGCGCTGGTTCTACGATCATCGAGGATCGCAGCTGTTCGAGGAAATCACCAAGCTCCCCGAATATTATCCCACGCGGGTCGAAACAGGTTTGCTGGAGAAGCATGGCGGCGAAGTCGGTGGCATAACCGGTGCGGGCCGGGCGGTGGTGGAGTTCGGATCGGGATCCAGCCTGAAGACGCCGCATCTGCTGCGCGCGATCCATCCTGCCGCGTATGTGCCGATCGACATTTCGGGCGATTTTCTGCGGGAAAGCGCCGCCGATCTGGGGCGCGCCTTCCGCGGCCTGCCGATCTTTCCGGTCGAAGCGAATTTCATGCAGGCCGTGGCTCTGCCGGCCGAAATCGCCGCCACGCCGAAGCTGGGCTTCTTTCCGGGCTCCACGATCGGCAATCTCGTGCCGAGAAGCGCCGTCAATCTGCTGCGGGGCATGATCGATACGCTGGGCATGGGCGCGATGCTGCTGATCGGCATGGATCGGGTGAAGAGCGAGGACATCCTCGTCCCCGCCTATGACGATGCCGCCGGCGTCACCGGCGCGTTCAACCTCAATCTGCTGCACCGGATCAATCGCGAACTGGATGCGGATATTCCCGTCGATCTGTTCCGCCATCAGGCGCGCTGGAACGATCTGTGGGCGCGGATCGAGATGCATCTGCTGGCCACGGACGATGTGTCGTTCACGATCGCGGGGCGCCATTTCGCGATGAAGGCGGGCGAGACGATCCACACCGAGAACAGCCACAAATATGATCCGCGCAGTGCGCGCCAGCTGCTGGCGGCGGGCGGGTGGAGTCCCATCCGGGAATGGCCGGACGCGGAGGGCATGTTCTCGCTCTTCCTGGCTGAGGCGCGGCCGGAGCCGGTGGCGCCCTGAAACCGGCGCTGCCTGCCTGTGCTCGGCGCCGCCGGGCGGCTCGTTTTTCCACGTGACAGGTTCGGGCTAGGCGCTACGCGTCGGGCGATGACCATCGCCTCGCGCCCGATCGCCTCCCGCTCGCTATTCGTCTTTTCGCTCCTGTATGGCGGCATGACCGTGCTGGCCGGGGTTCTGGGCGTGAAGCAGGTGGCGCTGGGGCCGCTCGCCGTGGAAGCCGGCATCTTCGCGTTTCTGCTGATCGTCGCGATGGGCAGTGCGGTGGCCGAACTGCACGGCCGTAAGACGGCGGATGCGCTCGTCCGGTGGGGCTTCCTGCCGCTGATCGTCTCGGCGGTGCTGATCCGGATCGTGCTAGCCTTGCCGACTGATGCCGGCATGTATCCGCCCGCCGTCACCGCCTTTCCCATCGTCGTCGGCCAGGGCGCGCGGATGATGCTGGCCGGGCTCATCTCCTATGGCACCTCCCAGACACTGAACGTGCTGATCTTCTCGCGGTTGAGGAGCGCGGAGGGCGAGGGCCGGCTCGTCTGGTTGCGCGGGATGATCGCCAGCGTGGTCAGCCAGATCGTCGATACCCTGCTGTTCATCACCATCTCCTTCTACGGCGAACGGCCGATCGCTGCACTGATGGCCGGACAGATGCTGACCAAGGTCGTGCTGTCGATCATCCTCGTGCCGCTGATGATCACCGGGTTCGTCGCGCTCGGGCGCAGGCTGGATCGCTAACGGCGACGCCAGTTCTACAAAGCTGGTTTTCGGACATTTTCGAGCATTGGCCGCTCGAACCGGGCACCGGCGCGAATTTTCGAACTGGTTTTCATTGGCGTCACACCCAAAAGCGCTGCTGGCTTCGGTAGGCGCCACCCTCCCACGTCAGTTTCTTGTGGAACATCGCGGGATCATTTAAGTATAGCGTGCAGACTTCATCGATCATCGTTGTGATAGAATGTCTGTTTGTGCACTGCGGAAAGTATTGTTGCAGCGCATCAAGCCGAACAAGAATGTCAGTGTCATGACAGAAACATGTCAGACGCGCAGGAGCGAAGGATAAGCCATGTACAATAATAAGAGCCTCGGCTCGGCAGTCTCTCGGGGCGTGCTGGGCCTTACGGCTGCGTGCGTGTTTGCAGGTACGGCGCTGGCGGCAAATGAGCCGACCATGGTCGTGTCGCCAAACTCGCAATCGCAGATCACCATGCAGACGCAGGTCCGTTACGCGGATCTCGATCTTTCAAGCGAGCGCGGACGCTCGACCTTGGACGAGCGGGTCCGCTTCGCGGCAAGCGATGTGTGTGACGGGAAGAACGTATCCAATACGCGTTCGCCGGTCGCCTACCTCAATTGCTATACGGTCGCGGTACGCGGCGCGAAGGAGCAGCTGAACCAGCGTCTCGCCGCGCTTCAGGGCAGCACGGTCAAGGCCGTACGCTGAATCGATAAGCCCCGCCGGGTTCAATCCGGAGCGGTGGCAACGGAGCGGCCTCAAGCCGTTTCATCCTCGGCCGGCCGGCATCATGCCGCGCCGGCCGATTTGCTTGGGGGGCGCGCGAACGACACCCTCAATCGTCGTCGTCGGCCAGTGCCTTGCGGAGCTTGTCGAGCGCGGCCTTCTTGATCTGGCAGATGCGCGCGGCGCCGACATTCAGCACCTGGCCGATCTCGTCCAGGTTCATCTCCTCGACGAAATACAGTTGAAGCACCATTGCCTCGCGTTCAGGCAGGGACGCGATATGCTCGGCCAGCATCCGGCCGAGCTGTTCGCGTTCCAGCGCGTCGTCGGCGCGCTCCTCCACGTCGGCGAACCACATCGACTGATCCGAATAAACCTCGTCCAGTGATTCCTGGCGAACCGCCTGCGTGCTGTCGGCCAGTTCGCGAAACTCGGACGGGCTGAGCCCCAGTGCAATCGCAAGTTCGGCCTCCGTCGGTGCGCGGCCCAATTGCGCTTCCAGGATGGCGGTCTGCTTGCCCAGTTCCTTGCGCTTGGCCATCGCCGATCGGCAGAGCGTCGCGTGGCGGCGCAAATGATCGATCATGTGGCCGCGAATTCGCATCGAGGCATAGGTGGCGAAGGCGTGACCGCGATCTTCATAGCCGTTCGCGGCCTCCACCAAAGCGACCATCCCGATCTGGACCAGATCCTCGATATCGATCGCACTGCTGACGCGGCCATGAACGTGCCAGGCGATCTTGCGGACGAGCGGCATGTGCGTTCGGGCGAGGTGGCCGGTGTCGTTCCGTGCCGGGCGGCGCTGGTAGGTGACGACCATATCGTCCTGTCGGGCCGCAAGGCTCATCGTGCCATCTCCAGAGCGGGGTTGGCCGGGGCATGCGAGCCGACGATGGCCATGACTTCGACAGGCTTGCCGTCGGGTATTTCAAGGAAAGACAGCACCGGCGTCTCCGGCAGGTGGGGTTTAAGCAGACGAGCCAGCGCGCGACGCGCCAGCGGCGAAGTGACGATCGCAAAGCGCGATGCGGTGTTGACGAGCGGGGCGGCAGCCTGACCGACCGCGTTGACGATGCGGCTGGACAGAGCCGGCTCGAACGGATGCTGGGCATTGCCGCCGACGCGGATGGCGTTGGCGAGCAGGCCTTCCAGTTCGGCGTCCAGGGTGATGACCGGCAGCGGCATCCGCACCGGCACGATCGTCTGCACGATGAGCGCGCCGATGCGGCTGCGGACCTGTTCGACGAGGACGACCGGATCGGTCGTCTCGCGGGATGAGTCCACGATCGCCTCGGCAATGCGGCGGAAGTCCTTGAGCGGCACCCCTTCGTTGAGCAATGAGCGAGAGACGGCGGCAAGCTGGGCCAGGCTGAGCGGCGCGGGCGTGAGGCCGGCGACGAGCTGCGGCGCGCTGTCCTTCAGCGCATCCAGCAACTTCTGCATCTCGTCCATGCCGAACAGATCGGCGGCGGCATTGGCGACGAGCTGGTTGAGATGGGTGGCGATGACGGTGGAGCCGTCGACCACGGTATAGCCGGCGACCACCGCCGCGCCGCGCTGCTCCGGGCGGATCCAGATCGCGTCGAGGCCGAAGCTGGGATCCTTGACGGCGCGGCCATCGACCGTGCCCTGCAGATCGCCGCTGTCCAGCGCCAGCAGATCGTCCGGCCAACATTCGTCCTCACCCACGACGACGCCGGCGACGCTGATCCGGTAATTGTTGGGGCCGAGCGCGAGATTGTCGCGCACACGAACCAAGGGCACGACGAAGCCGAGTTCGCGGCTGAGCTGGCGACGGATGCCGGTGATGCGGGCCATCAGCGGCGCGCCCTTGCGTTCGTCCACCAGCCCGATCAGGCCGTAGCCCAGCTCCAGGCTGAGCGCCGCGCCGTCGGACACTTCGTCCCAGCCGATGGCGGACGGGTTGGCCGGTGTGGCGGCTTCGGCGGCGGTGTCCGGTGCTACGTTGCCGGCCGGGGGGGCGTTCTTGAGCCGGTAGGCGACGAAACCCGCAAGCCCTGCGGCGGGCAGGATGATGAAATGCGGCATGCCGGGCAACACGCCAAGGATGCCAAGGATGCCGGCCACCGGCGTCCATGCCTTCGCGGATCCGAACTGGCTGGTGATCTGGTTGGAGAGGTCCAGCGGCGAGGAGACGCGGGTGACGATCGCGGCGGCGGCGATCGACAGCAAAAGCGCCGGCACCTGCGCGACGAGCGCGTCACCGATCGCCAGCTGGATGTAGGTGGAGGCCGCTTCGCCGATCGCCATCTTGTGATTGACGACACCGAGGACGAGGCCGCCGAGAATGTTGATCGCCAGGATCAGCACGCCGGCGACGGCATCGCCCTTCACGAACTTCGACGAACCATCCATCGAGCCATAAAAATCGGCTTCGGTGGCGACTTCCTGCCGGCGGGCCTTGGCTTCCTCGGGCGTCATCAGGCCGGCATTGAGATCGGCATCGATCGCCATCTGCTTGCCGGGCAACGCATCCAAGGTGAAGCGTGCCGAGACTTCGGAGACGCGGCCGGCGCCCTTGGTGATGACGACCATATTGATGATCATCAGGATGCCGAAGACGAACAGGCCAACGGCATAATCGCCGCCGATCAGGAATTCGCCAAAGCTCTCGATCACATGGCCGGCTGCCGCCGCGCCGTTGTGGCCATTGACCAGCACGACGCGGGTGGAGGCGACGTTGAGCGCAAGGCGCAGCAGGGTCGCGAACAGCAGCACGGTGGGGAAGGCGGAGAAATCGAGAGGCTTCTCGGCGTTCAGGGCGACCATCAGCACGGCGAGGCTGATCATGATGTTGGCGATGAAGCCGATGTCGAGGACGATGCTCGGCACGGGCACGATCATCAGCCCGACGAGCATCAACGTCGCCAACGGCAGGATCGCGCCTTTGACGGATCCCATCCACAACCGTTTATTGATCGCCTTGGTGGCCATTCGATCCCTCTTGCGTTCGGATCATATGAAGCAAGGGGCGTGCCAGATCGGATGTGGCTGGCGGCTGGACTCTTCGTCCGCTCATCACGATGAGCGGAAAGGGGACTACGGTCGCGGCCAACCCTCTCGCAACCGTCGCTTCGAGCGGAGTTCGAGCTTGTCGAGAACGCAGTCGAGAAGGCGGCCCGGGGTTCTCGACGCACGCTTCTCGACAAGCTCGAAGCTGCTCGAACCAAACGGATCGGTGTGGAGCGGAAGAGTACCGGCAAAGGCTTGCCGGCAGGAAGTTGCCGGCTTCAGGCCAGGCGGCCGGAGCGCCCATATCCTTCGGCGCGCGGGCGGCCGGAAAGGGTCATCAGGCGGCTGACACGACGGCGATTATCGTCGGCTAGATAGTGAATGCGGGCCCCGGCGGCTTCGGCCAGGCGCAACGCCTGCGTCAGGCGCATTCCCAGTTCCGGGCTTTCGTGCCAGCCGCCTGCCGCTGCGACGCCGACCAGAGCGCGCGTCATGTCCTGCGTCGCATTCTCCAGCGCGCCGACATCGCCGGCGTCCAGCGCCGCGATCAGCGCCTCTTCGCGGGCGATCAGTCCTTCCAGGGCGATGGCAGCCATGTCAGCGCGGCGGCAGATCAAGCGCGATCATGCGATCGGCAATGGCTTGGGGATCGATGGCATAGGTGCCATTAGCGATCGCCGCCTTGATCGCGGTCACCTTGTCCGTATCGATCGGCGCGCCTTCGGCCGCCAGCGCTGCCGCGGGGCTCGCCGGCGCGGCGGCTTCCTCCGTGGCACTGGCAGACGCCGCTGCCGCACCGGGCTTCACGCCTGCGGTGCGGAGCATGTCCGTCATGCGCTGGGGGCCCGTAGAGCCGATCCCGGAAATCATCGTCACTTCCTTTCGCATCGTGCCAAACCGATCGCGCTGTTTCACGATCGATATAACGGCACCAAGCGCAATCAGTTAAATCCTGGTAATTTCACACGTCCGGATTCGATCACTTCGGCAAAAATGATCTGTCCTTGCGGGCGGCCGTCCCGATCGGTCTTCACCCGGATCCGGGCACCGGGGGCGCCGTCTTCCTGCGCCGTCGCGGTGACGCTGACGCTGAAGCCGCCGGTATCGGCGATCAGATCGACGGGGTCGCCACGCCGGACGACGGGTTCCGCCTTCATCGGCGCCATCGCGCTGTAGGAGGCAGCCGTGCCGCCGCCACTCGCACCCTGAAGGCGTTGCAGAGGCACGCGAATCCGCCAGCCGAGCGCCGGACAGCGCAGTGCCACCGCGCCGAGCGCCGGCGGATCGATCGCCACCGGCTGTGGGCAGGTGGCGAGCTTCATCCGCCGATCGATCGGACCGGCCAGCCCGCCCGGCTCGCCGACTCCAGCACCGAGCGCATTGATCAGGCGGGATTCCAGCGCATCCAGATTCTGGAACGGCGCGGCCGCCACCGGCGCCGAGAGCGCGAACAGCGGCACGAGGGTGAAGAGAATTCTCATGCGCCTGTAGGAAGCAAGCGCCGTGCCAGATGATGTAGCGCGAGGTTGGTCACTCCGCGACGAGCGAGAGTCGCTGGGCGTGATTGTCCGCGCGATCGATCGACAATAGCAGCCGGTCCTCGGCGATGCCCTCCGCCACCAATGCGCGGGCGACGGCGGCGGTGCGGGCGGCAGCCAGCTCCCATCCGTCCAGCCGGGTCGTCGCGCGATCCGCGCCGGAGCTTTGCAAGCGAATGCGGGTCTTCCCGGCGCGGGCGGCGAAGGCGGCGATCTCGCGCCGGCCGGCGATCGTCAGCACCGCCTCGCCCGGTTCGAACATCCGAACGGCGGCGAAAGACGTTTCGGTTCGTGCAGCCAGACCGGCCTGGCTTCGAATGCCGGCCGCGAGCTTGGCGGGATCGGGCTTGGCCTGCGCGATGATAAGGAAGCCCAGCAGGAGCAGGCACAGATCGGCAAAGCTCACCGCCCAGCGGGTGCCGATCACCCTCACCGCGCCACGCTGCGGGCAAGACTGCGCTGAAGGCCGATCGCCTGATCCAGTTCGGCGCGTGCCAGAGCGCTGAAATGATCCAGCGTGCGCCGCTGCCAGGCGAGTTCGGCGGCGGACAGGCGCTCCAGCCGATCGGCGATCGGTCCGGCGATCAGATTGGCGATGACGAGGCCCAGCAACGTGGCGACAAGCGCCGTCGCCATCGGCGCGCCGATCTTGGACGCATCCTCCATCGCGCGGAACATGCGGATCAGCCCGATCACGGTGGCGATCATCCCCATTGCGGGCGCGGCATCGGCCATGGCGCGCCAGAAGGCGATGACGCCCGCATGACGGCACCGGCGGCCTTCCAGCGCCTCGTCGGCCCACCGCGCGAAGGCGACGCTGGAGCGGGCGTCCGAGAGGTGGCGCACCGCTTCCGCCAGGAACGCGCCGGTATTGGCGATCCGATCGACGCAGACGAGGTGCTTGGTTTCGGCGATGGCGTGCGCGCGCGAGACGACATGGCGGGCGGCGGCGGCATCCGCGTCCGGATTGGCGCGAAGCAACGGGTGCAGCGCGGCCAGCGCACCGGCCATTTCCGGGCGCGTTGCCCGCAGGCACGCCACCAGGATCGAGCCGCCGGCAACGATCGCCAGGGCCTGGGGATCGAACCAGGCGAAGAGATCCAATGTTCCGCCCATTCCCGCCCCGTACGCACCCGGCAAAACCCTGCCGAACCCGGCAAAATCTTGCCGCTCCCTCCGGTCTGTCCTCGCAAGAACCGGCAAGAGGCGAGCGGCGGGCAATTGGCACGCCGTTTGCATCAATGGTTGCGAGGCCACTTCCGGCCATCACTGTTCACGACCGGTTCGCGCCGGTCTTTAGTGAGAGACAGGCACAAAGATGGCCGACGATCCGCTTTTCGGCGTCCACGGGAACGCACTGGCGCTGCGGTCGCAGCGCATGGCGATGCTGGCATCGAACATCGCGAACGCCGCAACGCCGAACTACAAGGCGAAGGACTTCGATTTCCAGAAAGCGCTCGCGGCCGCCAGCAGCAGCGAAGGGGCCGCGGACGGCACGGTCGACAATGCCGTAGAAGGCGCGAGCGGCTATCGCGTCCCATTGCAGGCCAGTCTCGACGGCAACACCGTGGAGCTTTCCACCGAGCAGACCCTCTTCGCTGAAAACGCCGTCCAGTATCGTGCGACGCTCTCCTTTCTTCAGGGGCGCATCGGCACGGTCATGACCGCGCTGCGGGGAGAATAAGATATGGCCAACCATCTTTCCCTGTTCGATATTTCGGGGCGTGCCATGTCGGCGCAGCTCGTGCGGCTGTCCACCAGCGCATCGAACCTCGCCAACGCCAATTCCGTCGCGACCAACAAGGCGGACGCGTTCCGTGCGCTGAAGCCGGTCTTCAAGACGGTCGGCGGCCAGGCCGGCACCGCCACCGTGGGCGTGACCCAAGTGGTCGCCAGCCAGACCGAGCCGACCCAGCGCCACGATCCCGGCAATCCGCTCGCCGACAAGGACGGCAACGTCTGGGAGGCCGGCGTCGATAGCGCGGCCGAGCTGGTCGAGATGATGGAAACCGCCCGCCAATATCAAAACAACGTCCAGGTTCTGCAGACCTCCAAGTCGCTGACCCTCGACACGCTGAGGCTCGAGAAATGACCGTTTCAACCGGTAACACCTATCTGGATTCGCTGACCAAGAATGCGCCGGGGACGACGACGAAACCCAAATCGAACGGTGCGATCGATCAGGCCGGCTTCCTCAAGCTGCTGACGACGCAGATGACGACGCAGGATCCGACCGCGCCGATGGATAATACCCAGATGGTGCAGCAGATGGCGACGTTCAGCCAGGTGGCCGGCACTGCGGAGATGAACCAGTCGCTGAAATCGATGGCGACGGATCTCGCCGCTAGCCGCTTCGGCGATGCCTCCGGCTGGATCGGCCGCGCCGCGCTCGTCAATTCCGATATCGCCGCGCCGGCCTCTAACGGCGCTTATGCCGGCGAGATCACGTTGCCGGCGGACGCCAAGAATTTGTCGATCAGCCTCGTCAATTCCGATGGCCAGATCGTCCACAATGCCGAGCTTGGCGCCCGATCGGCCGGTGCGGTCAGCTGGAGTTGGGATGGCAAGGACACCGCCGGCAAGGCCGTTCCCGGTCCTTTGCAGATGATCGTCAACGCAGCGCCTGCCACCGGCACCGCCAGCATCACGCCCACGCTTGCCGCATGGACCGAGGTGGCGTCCGTCCAATCTCCTGCCAGCGGCGCGACCAAGCTCGTCACCGGGCTCGGCAGCTTCGCACCGAGCGAGGTCCAGGCGCTGTCCTGATCCGCATTACTATCCTTTACCGATCTTTCCGGGAGTAATTCATGTCTTTCTTCACCTCGCTGTCCGGCCTCAAGGGTGCGCAGTCAGACCTTTCGGTCATCTCCAACAACGTCGCCAACGTGGCGTCGATCGGCTTCAAGAAGAGCCGCGCCGAATTCGGCGATCTCATCTCCGCCTCGCCGCTCCAGTCCGGCAATGTGGCGGGGCAAGGCACGCGCCTGAAATCTATCAGCCAGCAGTTCACCCAGGGCGGATTCCAGACGTCCGATCGTGCGCTCGATCTAGCCATTTCCGGCCAGGGCTTCTTCGTCACGAAGACGGATTCGGAGATCAGCTTCACCCGCAACGGCGCCTTTTCGATCGACGAGAATCGCTATCTGGTCGATAGCAGCGGCGCCGATGTGCAGGTGCTGCCGGTCGATACGAACGGTGCCGTCACCGCCACCGGCATTGCGTCAGCGCAGAATTTGCAGGTGCCTGCTCAGGCCGGCACCCCCAAGGCTTCAACGACGGTGGATCTCAACGTCACGATGCCGACGGACGCCGATCTGCCAGCGAACCGCGACGCCTATTCGGGATCGATCGGTTACAAGTTCGATCGATTCGATACGAAGAGCTACAATTATTCCAGCGCAACGACGGTCTATGACTCGGTCGGCAAGCCGCAGCAGGCCACCATCTATTACACCCGCATCACCGCGCCGACCGGCACGACGACCACGTCGACGTGGGAAGCACGCCTGTTCGTCGGCGATCAGCAGGCGAGCTCGGACGGCACGACGACCGCGAACCCGGTGCCACTCCAGATGGTGTTCAATTCGGACGGCACGCTGACCTCGCCGACCGCATCGACGACCTTTTCCAAAGTGCTGCCGTCGGGCGCTTCTGAGCCGATCGGTCTCAGCCTTACCTACGGCACGGCCACCCGCCAGGCATCGTCGACATTCTCACCGACCAGCTTCCGGCAGGACGGCAAGGCGGCAGGGCAGCTCAACAATATTGCGGTCGCCGCCGATGGCTTGATCACCGCCACCTTCTCGGACGGCACGACCCAGAAGCTCGGCAAGCTCATGATCTCGAACTTTGCCAATCCGAACGGCCTGCGCCAGCTGGGCGACGGCCGCTGGGGCGTGACCGGCTTGTCGGGTGATCCGATCGTCAGCGAGGCCGGTTCTGGCTCGGCCGGCCTGATCCAGTCGGGCGCGCTGGAGCAGGCGAACGTGGACATCACCGAGGAACTGGTCGCGCTCATCACCGCGCAGCGCAACTTCTCGGCCAATTCCAAGGCGATCGAGACCGCCAACAGCATGACCCAGACGATCGTGAATCTGCGGACCTGATGCGCCAAGCGACCCGGAGTTAGACGATGGACAGGCTCATCTATTCCTCGCTGGCAGCGATGCGCGGGGCGATGTCGCGCCAAGCGACGATCGGCAACAATCTCGCCAACATCAACACCACGGGCTTCCGGGGCGAGATGACACATGCCCAGTCGATGTGGCTCGCCGGCAAGGGGCTCGACACACGGGCGACCGTATCGGGCGAGGTATCCGGCGCCGACATGAGCGCCGGCGCCATCTCGGCCACCGGGCGCAACCTGGACATCGCGGTCGATGGCGATGCGATGCTGAGCGTGCAGGCGGCCGATGGTTCGGAAGCCTACACCCGGCGCGGCGATCTGATGATGAACGACAGCGGCCTGCTGACGACCGGCGACGGCAAGCCCGTTCTGGGCGAAGGCGGGCCGATCACGCTGCCGCCCTACGACAGCCTCACGATCGGCAAGGACGGGACGATCTCGATCGTGCCGGTCGGCGGCAAGGCGCAGGATGTGCAGATCGTGGATCGGCTGAAGCTGGTCAGCCCCAAGGGGTCGCAAATCGCCAAGGGGCTGGATGGCCTGTTCCGCGAGACATCAAATGGCACGCTTCCTGCAGATCCCGATGCATCGCTGACCGCCGGCAGCCTCGAAGGATCCAACGTGAACGCTTCATCCTCCCTCATCGACATGATCGACGCGAGCCGATCCTGGGAGACGCAGGTGAAGATGCTCACGACCGCACAGGATCTCGACAAGGCTTCCGCCGATCTCATGCGCCTGCCCGATTGAGCCGGCACTGAAGGATAGACACAGATGACCAACGCCGCCCTCCATGTCGCCCGTACGGGCCTCGACGCGCAGAACGAGCGCATGCGCGTGATCGCCAACAATCTGGCGAACGTGAACACCACCGGCTTCAAGCGTGATCGCGCGCAGTTCGAAACGCTGGCCTACCAATCGATCACCGCGCCGGGCGCGCCCTCTTCTGCGGACAACAAGTTCGCGACCGGGCTCAATCTCGGCTCGGGCGTGGCGATCGCGGCCACCTCGCGTGTCGATACGCAAGGCTCGTTTCAGCAAACCGACAATTCGCTCGACATGGCGATCGAAGGTGCCGGCTTTTTCCAGATCACCCGTCCCGACGGATCGATCGCCTACACGCGCGACGGCAATTTCCAGCTTTCGTCCGAGGGCACGATCGTCACGTCGGACGGCATGCCGCTGAACCCGCAGATCCAGGTGCCGGACGGCGCCACGTCGATCACGATCGCCGGCGACGGCACGGTCTCGGCGACGTTGCAGGGCCAGACGGCGGCGACCGAACTCGGCAAGATCCAGACCGCGCGGTTCACCAATCCGAATGGCCTTCAGGCGATCGGCGCCAACCTGTTGACCGAGACGGCAGCTTCGGGCGCCCCGCAGATCGGCGATCCCGGCACGGATGGCCGGGGCACGATGCGGGGCGGAGCGCTGGAAGGATCGAACGTCAACATCGTCGAGGAACTGGTCGACATGATCGAGACGCAGCGCGCCTATGAGGTGAATTCCAAGCTCATCAAGGCAACGGACGAGATGCTGCAAACCGCGAACCAGCAGCTCTGATCGCCATGCGGATCACGACTGCCCTTCTCGCCGGCATTGCCGCCAGCGCCGCCATCCTCTCCGTGCCCGCACCGGCCCACGCCGGCCTGTTCGGGAAGAAGCGGGAAGTGGCTCCGGCGTACGCGCCCACCTATGCACAGTCCGCGCCCACGCCGGTTGCGGACGGCGCGATCTATCATGCGTCCTACGGCTATGCCCCGCTCACCTCCGGCGCGCGCGCCGCGCAGGTGGGCGATGTCGTCACGATCCTGCTGGTCGAACGGACGCAGGCGCTGAAGAGCAACAGCGCGTCCACCGATCGCAACGGATCGATCGGGATCACGCCCCCCACGACCGGCCCGCTCGATTTCATCTCGAAAACCGATCTGGCGATTTCCGGCGGCGGCAAGTTCGATGGCAAGGGCAATGCCGCCCAATCGAATTCGCTGAATGGCGAGATCAGCGTGACGATCGCGCAGGTCTATCCGAACGGCACGATGCTGGTGCGGGGCGAGAAGCAACTGACGCTCAATCGTGGCGACGAGCAAATCCGCATTTCGGGCATCATCCGCCCGATCGACATCAGTTTCGACAATCGCGTCCTTTCGACGCGCGTTGCCGACGCCCGCATCAGTTATTCCGGCAAGGGCGAGATCGCACGCGCCAGCCGCCAGGGCTGGCTGAACCGCTTCTTCTCGATGCTCAGCCCCTTCTAGGATCGATCATGAACCGCCTTGGGCACTTCTTCATTCTGATCGCGGCGCTCACCGGCGCGCTGACGCTGTCGTCCGCGCGGGCCGAGCGCATCAAGGATCTGGGCGGCTTTCAGGGACTGCGCTCCAACCAGCTGACCGGCTACGGCATCGTCGTCGGCCTGGCGGGCACCGGCGACGACAGCTTGGATTATGCGACGCAGGGCATGAAGGGCGTGGCCCAGCGTTTCGGTCTGGCGCTGCCGGCCAACATCAATCCCGCGCTGAAGAATGCGGCGGCGGTGATGGTAACGGCGGATCTGCCGGCCTTCGCCAAGCCCGGCCAAAAACTGGACATCACCGTCTCGGCGCTGGGCAAGGCCAAGTCGCTGCGCGGCGGCACGTTGCTGATGGCGCCGCTGCAGGGCGCCGACGGACAGGTTTATGCGATGGCGCAGGGCAACCTCGCCGTCGGCGGTTTGGGCGTAACCGGCGCCGATGGATCGAACATCGTCATCAACGTGCCCACCGCCGGGCGCATCCCTGGGGGCGCCACGGTGGAGCGCGCGGTGGACGCAGGCTTCGCGACGACGCCGGAAGTGCTGTTCAACCTGTCCGAAGCGGATTTGACAACGGTGGGGCGGGTTGCCGCATCGATCAACAGCCGCTTTCCCGGCCGCGCCCGCGCGATCGATGCGGCCACCGTCGCGATCGTGGCGCCTCCGGGTGCGGAGACACGCACGGCGCTGATGGGCCAGATCGAGGATCTGCTGGTCGATCCGGCCGACGCCCCGGCGCGCGTGATCGTCAACGCCCGCACCGGCACGGTCGTCATCAACGGCGCCGTTCGGATCGCGCCGGCCGCCGTCAGCCACGGCAAGCTGACCGTGCGGGTCAATGAAAATTACCGCGTCTCGCAGCCCGAAGGCTTCAGCAATGGCCGCACGACGGTGGTGCCCCGGAGCGGCATTTCCGTCGATGAGGAGAAGCGCCCGATGTTCCGCTTCGCGCCCGGCGCCAGCCTGGCCGATATCGTCAAGGCGGTGAACGCCATCGGCGCCTCGCCCGCCGATCTGGTCGCCATATTGGAGGCCCTGAAGCAGGCCGGCGCGATGAAGGCGGAGCTGGTGGTCCTGTGACCGACGCCGTCTCCTCCACACCCGCCAAAACGGCGGCGGTACAGCCGGCCGCGCAGGTCGATCAACTCAAGAAGGTCGCCAAGCAGTTCGAAGCGGTGTTCCTGCGGCAGATGATCGGATCGATGCGCTCGGCCAGCGATGGCGAAGGAATCTTCGATTCCAGCGCCACGCAGCAGTTTCGCGACATGAGCGACAGTAAGCTGGCCGATAACATGGCCGACAAGGGCGTGCTGCATGTGGCCGATCTGCTGGTGAAGCAGTTCGGCGCGCGGCTGTCCGGTGCCGCCGCCGCCGCGCCCAAGGATGACGGCAAATGAGCGATCTCCTTGCGATCGGCCGATCGGGCATTCTGGCCTATCAGGGCGCGCTGAAGACGATCGGCGAAAACGTCACAAATGCGGATACGGAGGGCTATGCCCGCCGCTCCATCGTGCTGCGCGAACAAAGTACCTATTCCAGCCCGGAGACGCTGAATCGATCCGCCAGCGCCTTCGGCGGCGTGCAGGCCACCGGCGTGCAGCGCGTGTGGGATCAGTATAAGGCGTCGAACGCCTGGACGAGCAACTCCGATGCGAGCGGCGCCAGCACGCGCTCGCAATATCTATCCACTGTCGAGACTATGCTTAACGATACCGATACGGGCGTCGGCACGCGGCTCACGTCGGTATTCACCAACGCCGCGCGGCTGTCCGCCAATCCTGCCGATCCCAGCGTGCGCCGCGCCTTTCTCGGTTCGGTGTCGGACGCGGCGACCGCGCTGAATACGACCGCCAACAACCTCGCCAAAGTGTCGGGCACGATCTCCACGCAGGCGACTTTGCTCGTCGGCCAGGCGAACGACGCGCTCGGCGCGCTGTCCAAGATCAATCTCGCGCTCCGCACCACTGCCAACGGCACTGCGTCGCGTGCCCAGTTGGAGGATCAGCGGGATAGTCTGCTCGGCACGCTCTCCGGCGCGACGGCGATCGATACGAACTTCGCCGCCGACGGCTCCGTCACGGTGCGCATGAACAACAGCAACGGGCCGGTGCTGCTCGCCAATACGGCGGTGCTGCCCTCCGATATCAAGCTGGCGATCAAGCCGGACGGCCAGCTGGAAACGTTCGTCCACACGGACGGGCAGGACATCTTCCAGAAGCCCACCGGCGGTGCGCTGGCTGGCCTCATGGATGGGGCGACCACGGTCAGCGATCAGCACGACAGGCTGGACAAGATCGCGACCGATCTGGCGACGTTGCTCAATGGTTTTCAGACGAACGGCCTGACCGACGCTACCGTGGCCGCGAGCATTCCGCCCGCCGTTCCGCCCACCGTCCCCGTCGTCAATCCGCCGATGCTGGCCGGCACCGATGCGGCAAGCCTGAAGCTGGTCCTCACCGATCCGACGCAGCTTGCGACTACGCTCAACGGGGCATCGAACGGCAATTTGCTGGAACTCGCCAAGGCGCGCGGGCCGGACGGCGTGGAGCAGCAATGGAAGGCGATCGTCACCGATCAATCGATCCTCGTCTCTTCTGCCAAGTTGCAGGAGGGCGCGGCGACCGCGCGCAAGAACACGGACTATAGCGCGCTCGATGAAACGACGGGCGTGGATCTCGACAATGAGGCGGCGGAATTGCTGCGCTTCCAGCAGGCCTATTCGGCATCCGCCAAGATCATCCAGGCGGCGCGTGAAACGCTGCAAGACATATTGAACCTGTTCTGAGGATAGCGCGATGATCGGATCCACCCGCTACATTGCCGGCATGGAAATCCAGCGGCAGACGACGCTCGCCGCGGAAATCTCGAAGCTGCAGCAGAGCGTATCGAGCAACAACCGGCTGACCGCCGCGTCGGACGATCCCAAGGCGGCGGCGCGCATCGCCGATATCCGCCAGGTGCAGGCGGACAACGCGATCTGGCAGCGGAACGTGGATACGGGCGCGCTCATCGCCGGGGCGGCCGACAAGTCGCTCGATAACCTTGCCACCGCCATGCAGCGGGCGAAGGAACTGATGATCGGCGGCGCAAACGATGCCAATGCGAATATCGACCGGGTCAAGATCGCCACCGAGCTACGCGCGATCGCGACGCACATAACCTCGATCAGCCAGAATAACGATCCGAACGGACACCCGTTGTTTCCGGCCGGCAACCCTCTCGCCATCCCGGTCGGGGGGGGAATGAGCCTGCCGGCGACAGGATCCGTCGAAGAAATTTTCGGCAAGGTGAAGACGGAGCAAGGCGATCGATCGATTGCCGACATCCTCACCAATGCGGCGTCCGCTCTGGAGCTCGGCGCGGACGGCAAGATGGGCTACACGGACGCGGACGGCAACACCGTGGATGCCGACGGCAAGCCGCTGGAGATGACGCGGGCGCAGGCGTTGCAGGCCGGTCTGGCCGCGATCAACGCCGCTGACGATCATGTCGCCTCGATGCAGACGGCGCAGGGTCTGCGTGCGCAGCGCTTCGATGACATGAAGGCCGATCTCAAGGCCGAGGGCAGCGATCTGACGATCGAGCGCTCGTCGCTGGAAGATACGGATCTCACCTATGCGGTCGCGGCCTATCAGGCGAAGAATCTCGCCCTCACCGCCGCGCAGACGATGTTCGCGCAGACCCACAAGAATAGCCTGTTCGATCTGATCGGCTGACGCGCCGCCGCTTAAGTTCGGGGCGCTGACGCGCCGCCGCTTAAGTTCGGGGCCGCCGCGCCGTTAATCATGAACGAGGGAGGCCCGATGCGTCTCCGATCGGCCCAGCCTCTAGGATCTACGTCATATGTTCGCAGCGATCGGCCTCGTCGTCCTTGTCGCGATGGTGTTCGGCGGCTTCGCCTTTACGGGCGGTGCGCTCGGCCCGGTGATGCACGCCATCCCGCACGAGATGATCATCATCGGCGGCGCGGCTGTCGGCGCGGTGATTGCGGGCAATTCGATGAAGGAATTGAAGCAGCTCGGCGGCGGCCTCGGCAAGATATTCAAGGGCCCGAAGTATAAGAAGCAGGATTATCTCGACACGATCTTCCTGGTGTCGAAGCTGATGAAGATGCTCCGCACCGAAGGCCCGGTCGCGCTGGAGCCGCATATCGAGGATCCGAAATCCTCCGCCGTCTTCGGCGAATATCCGAAGCTGCTGAAGGACGCGACTTTGATCCACATGATCACCGATACGCTCCGGCTCGTCGT
>Ga0247734_1000747_pt1 | contig 26929 bp, 27 predicted proteins | sample UWRJL103311B2_FD_180933 | JGI IMG/M metagenome (GOLD analysis project Ga0247734, IMG submission 180933) | Plant litter microbial communities from Arlington Agricultural Research Station in Wisconsin, United States - UWRJ-L103-311B-2 | ecosystem: Environmental > Terrestrial > Plant litter >...
ATCTATCTTTGCTCTGATTGCTGGATCGATATCGTGGAACGGGGAAATCCCCCCCTCCTCAACCCCCCCAGAAGGCGCAGCACGATTTGCGGCTGTGGCCTGTACTGGACGGTAAGGGTATGGCATGTATTGATTTCCACTGGGATTGCCTGCATCATCCATCCACCTGTTTTGGATCGACCGACCCTACTCGTCTCCCGAAAAAGGCACGTCACAACCACGTTCATCAACCTTACTTAGCTGGGAGATCGAAGGCGGACCGTGCACTACACTACTTGACTGCTACTGTATTTGTTTGAAGTTGCCATGGAGTTCTGGATAGCGATCTACCATTTTTGCTGTATCCGGATGCGGTCGGTGATGGTGACCATTTCATTCATATATTGCATATACCTAGCATATAGAACTTGATATCCGTGCTTGATAGCCTTGTTGGGACACAGTGCCTGAATGACGGCGCAGATCTGGCACTCTGCTTTATAGCTGCGTGGGGTTACTCTATACGCAAAAAAGTACGAAAGTAGAAGGACGACTTATCTTTCCCATGCTGCCTTTTCAGGATGCGGTAGCTCAATATCTGCACTCTTATAGCCAAGTCTGGCCCACGTTTAGATGCTTTAGGAACGTAGAATTAGTGAAGCGATGGTTCCTAGGATAGCACTTCATCAATTCTCCATAGATGTTCGCTGTACTTGGTGCATGGCCCCTACCTACTTCCGCTTGGCTTTCTCGATTAGATAGCTATTGAGTTAGCGCTGTGAATGAGAAGCACGAGCACGAGTACTGAATCCGTTATAATTAGTTCTCGTTCAGAGCAAACCAGGCTACCTGTGAAGGACGTACTAGTGTGAGAACGTTGAGCTAATGTAAGTACGACCTCAGTGTTCGTATATAGCGTGACAGGCGTGAAACCAAACAGTCAAGGCGTTGAACTTGGACCTCAGGCTATAGTTGTTTTCAAGTATCTGCTTGTAGAGCTCGCCGTGCCCTTTTTTCTTTGCTTTTCTTCTCTCCTGGTCAGTTCATGACTTAATGGACACTTATTCGCAAGTGTTGACGTTTTCAGTTCACACAAACTCGAGGAATCCACAAAGCCAAGGTTGTCATAAGAGCAGTATTATTACATGGCGGGCGGGATCGACGCTGGGACTTAACATGCTTGCCGGTGTCAAAGCATTTGGCGCTCGTGGGATGTCCCTGTCAACATGTACCCTACAGTATGGGTAGGGGTGGAAGGTGACCTGATCTACTACGGCAGATTATATTACTCAGTGGGTAGATTGGTCATGGTTTGGTCTCGGGGTACTCTTGCCTTGTTGACAAGGACTGGGAGTCGGTGAAAACCCAATGGAACACCTCTGTTTTAAGTCCCACACGGCTTGCTATGTCAAGAATACTCGAAACATTTTGGAGCTCGAAATAAAAGTAAGAGGTATTATTAGAAGCTTCCACGCGAGCCACGAGAGAACACTGACTAGATAGGCCAAATCCTCCTTGGTGCCAGCATCTGATCTTTCACTGCTGAGAGAAAGAAGTATGAAAAAATCTACTCGACTTAGCCCAGCGCCAGATAGAAAGCCGTTCCATATTACTTAGGCCACGCAAAGCAAGCGCTCACTATCAATGCATGTTAATTGTCACATCAGCCAGGCAAAGTATCCAGACCAGACCGACAATAAACTATACACTGAAGCATGCATGATAGCATGATAGCATTAACCGGATCCTTGTAAGTGCATCCATGTTTTTCTTGGGAGGAAATGGGTGATCTTCTATGGATTCAGACGTTTGGGGATTTGCCAATCGGTTTGAACTCCGATTCGAATAATTCCAAAAACCAGCCGCACCGTTGTCTTTAGGCAGTATTTGACAGCTCCACGGCCCCATCAGGACTAGCCATGCTCGCCATACAATACTCTCCAGCATTACCATGAACGATAATCTTGATCATCCGGTGCTGCACTGTACTACTAGATCCCATCTCGTGTAATTCCGAAATTGGGTAGCGATCACCACGATCAAAAGGAGTGACTGATCTTAGGCATGCTACATGTGATCATCACGACGCAGGCATCCTTTCATGGCCACCATGTAGCGCCAGTATTTGGTCGTCGGGAAATTTAAGATGCGTTGGTGCCCTGGAGCCCCTGATGCATATGATACAGAGAAGCTCTGATGACTTGAATGTAGATAGCCGTATCTGCATTCGATTCCGGTACCAAAGTGCACCATCTCGCTGCAGGGTTTCGGCCTGGGAGCTTTGAACTTTGGGTTTTGCTATATGATATGGAAAGCAGTGATCCAGTTAATATGTTTGTTTCAAGTGTTGAAACCGCTGTATGTAGCGCTGTACTGTAGTGTACTTACTGTAGTGCTGTCGAACCGTCCGGTGTTTTCGAGAATACCTGCACCTAACATCTAACCTTGGGTTTGCCAATCATATAAGTACGGCGTTAGTGATTCCAGGAGACGCCTGTAGTCATTTTCTTTTGGTGCCGGAGACTATGTCCCATATCTCTGTATGTTGGTTGCCTGCGTATACCTGGCTGTCACACCTACCTCCCATTTCCAGCTGCTTGCCTTGGCCCTCTCATCCCTTTATCGTTTAGTCTCTGCCACCACCATGTCACCACCACACCATCGCCATCACCATCTTTCGTCTAGTTGGAACTTGCAGTCTTCGACACGAGAGCGAGGCTGACGTTGAGATTGGAGTGCATGCAGGGGATAATGAGATTAACGAGCCCAAACCCCCTGTGGGTTGCAGAAAATCAGAGGCATGGGTTATGTTCCGCAAGTGCCCTAAGTACCGTACCTCGCGTACCAGTCGTCTGAGAGTGGTTCATGAGGGGTTTCCGTGGTGTCAACCATGCATGGGTTTGAACCTGTCAAAGGTGAGATCTCATGTAGATCAACAGAACAGCAGACGGAAGAACATCCCGGGGACATCCTCTCCAAGTTCGCAAGGCTAACTTGGTTTGGCATGCCAAACCCTGTTCCCGTTGAGAATGCCTTTGGGCTTGGGGGAAGAGCATTGTTCATGATCATAGCACTCAATTCACAAAAGGTAAGTCGAGTATATCAGAGTTATGCAGCGTTTCGATACTGCGAGGTTGTCTAATAAGCTAAGTTCCTCGTCAATCGTCGCTGAGGGAAGTTTATACCGGCTGAGAAGAAGCACCGGTTGCCCGAGCGGTGACTTGTACTGTGCAGTTAATTAATGTACAGGAAAGGAAGTTCTGTCGTTCCTTAGGAATGGGCATCTCTTCCCGGGAAGATACAGTACTGGTGCTGTACAGTAGTACTCGAGAATGAGGTTCTTCTAGGGTGATTGAAGAGCCACGATTCCAGGACCCGACATCAATTATTTCCTGGTGTTTCACGGCCAAGACAACCGCATCGCACAACACAGGATGAAGGCGGTAACCCAGTGAAAAAAAGAACCTAGCCATCAAACCCGGTGCAGACAATCGTCCTTCGTTCACCCCACTGGATTCCCAAATGTCAAGTTTCATCAGCGGTACTAATTCGCTTAGTGCTGGTTAGTTGACCTTCTTGGATCCGGTTGGATTTCTATACTTAGTAGACTGGACTTCCAGGATCTGCTTTATGCATAAAGATATGAAACAACACCATCGGACCATCAGTTATATCACGGAACAACTCCTTATATCACATGCGCGAGAACTACTCGACTACAAACTACTCTTCTAAGACCACACACAGAATTCGCTCATGTGTGTGGGTGGGGTGTCGACGCAACACTACTGCCGAATCCCCAAGTCCCCAAGTGCCATCTGACATGACCTGGGCGCTGGTTTGATGCACCATGCATGCATGTCTACTTCTATTTGCTGAAATAAGTCTGGCAACTGTTCTTTCACTAGCATCAATTAACGTTGAAAAGCTATTGAAACACCCAACACAGCTCCATTCTCGGCTCGCATCGAGTTCGCCGACCTGGCAGCCTGCGGCTCGTACCACCACACCAACTTGTTGGACAAACGATTCGCAATTCTTGCTGCATGATAGATTAAAGAAATGTCTACAGGGGTTGGGGATGAAGTGTCAATCTGACATGAAGGAGTGTTGGAGATTTCCGCCCATTAACACAGTCTCTTAATGACTTGACATGGCTCAACGGCTTGTCGCAGAAGCTGCAGCAGGATCTGAAGATTCGCAAGCTTTTCTAAGTCAGTCAAACTCCCGTAATTTGGGTCGTGTAACCCACCCGAAGGTTCAGACCATGCAGCAATATATGTCTTCCGTTCCTCCTTCTCACGCAATGGATTCTGCACGCCACCGGTCTCAGAAGCTTGGAATGAAGCAACTTGGAGAATTATAATATATCTAACACCGAGAGATTAATTGAAAGCAATGGCATTTTCCGTATCACAGGTCTCCCTTCCTCCGAGGGATGCACCTGTCCTCATATATGTTTTTCTTCTTCAAAACTCTAGAAATTGCAACGGTACACCAGCGTGAGTCCTATACTTGTTTGAACGAATATTCCATTGCTGCTTATAGTTCTATTAAAATACGCCATCCAACAAACAAATGGTCACAATCTAGGGGTGGAGAGAAAGATTGTTTTGTGACAAATTAAACCAGAGCTCGGATTATGACAACGCCGTACATCCTCGCAACACCACGATAATATATATATTCTCGTGAATTTTGCCACCTTTGCAGAACTTTGGCATATATATACAGGGGTTTTATAAATAAATATGTGAGGCGTGGTAAAATCTTTCCGTCCTTACAGTATACCCAGCTCCCTATATCAAAGTTAAAACTTACCAAGGCTTCAAAAAGCAACCTGAATAATATGCAGTAGATTTTTCCACCAGTGGGTTGGAACTTCCATTCCATGCTTTTTCCTTTGATCCATTGAAATTAATTATGCAATTGCTTCATAGCATGTCGTACTTCTATTCAATCAAAAACGTGCCTTGCAAATAACCAGAAATTGCCACGGGGAGCATTAGGTTGCCGCCGAACAAATGTAATTTTATAGACGACTGCAGATTTTGTCCACTTTTCCTAATTGGACTTAAAATAATGACGAGCTGACATGAAAGGGAATCCAAGGGAATTGATGCCGAAAGTCAACGACAAAATCTCTTTTAACGCCGTGCTAATCAGAGGCCCAGGTTGCGCTCTTCAATGTTCGTATTATGACTGCTATCCATCCGTCCAACATGTAGACAAGTGCAGTCAACTCAGTTACCGCTTTCTCTTTGACCATGCTTCGATGAAATCGCTCTTCTTTTTCACTGTTAAAGACACCCTCTTAACCCGTCCCAGGCGTGCCAAAGACTCCCCCACCTTATCCAACACCTTCCGCTCCTCGTCGTTCAGCTCTATTGGCTCATTCAAGCTTGACAGTGTCTCCGTGCTACTCGAAATCAGACCATTTTCGCCTAGTGAGTCCAATACATTGGTCAAGAATTTCTTGTCGGCCTCTACGTTAATTGAGGTGTTGTAAACCGCTTCGGCGATACGAACCCAAATACAATGAGTTGGATGTGAGAGAAGGTTCCAGATAAAGGTCCAGTATTCTCCCGAAACTGGAGTTGTAATATCTGCTGCAGTGTAGCGAAGACTGATGGGGAATATTTTTGTCCCTGGTGGAGTAGTCAAGAGACTCGGACTAAAAGGCATCGTACCTCTACCGTTAGTGGTCGTGCACTCTGGAAAGACCACAACGATACGCTGGGGATTCTGAGCAATCAGAGTCTTCAGATCCGTCAATTTTGCTCCCTTAGATGGAAATTCCTTCGGCTTGGATAATGCGCGAAGCATCGAGCCAAACAGGGAGATATACTCTACCTGGCGCGTGTGGGGATAGGAAACAGTAAATATTGGGTCGAAAATGGCAGCAAGATACAGGGAATCGAGAGGCGATGTGAACGACGAAGCGATCACAGTTGAAGGGGCAGGTACGCGGTCTTCGTTTTTTGCCAACGAACCCTTCTTGACTCCGTCTATTTGGAGATCAATCCACCATATGCCCGGTACGCCCATGATCATCCACAGGACAGCTTTTTTGAAAAGAGAACCTAGTGGAAACCATTGTAGAAATAAGAAGTATGTGGCAGATACTGTGACGATTAAGGGCAGCCTGAAGAGAAATAGGCATATGTATACCGGCAGATATATACCAGTTGGTTTAGATGGAACTGGGAAGAATGGTGCGATTCCGGTTGCTATAGCCTGAGTTTTAGCATCTGCAAGTATCTGTAACAGTGTAAGACAAACCTCGATCCCTGAATTGAGAGTATTTTTCCATGGCTATGGTGGTATGGTGCGATCTGGACTGGAAAGTGATAGCTTTTGGGCACGCGAGAACACCAAAGACCTCTATGATAGCATGACCTTTGGCTGGTAACAGAACTCAAGTTCAGAGTCTCTCAAATCCGAACGTTACGACTAGCGTAAGATGCTATGGAAGTATCGTTGTATTGCAACAGCCGATAGCTGGTGTTTAGATTGTGCAGAGGTGGTGGTAGTTTGACAAAATGTGGGATTTGAGACTGAATGACTGGCCCGTCATTTTCATGTGACAACTTACGGTCGTTGTGTGGCGCAGGGCTGAGTGTGGCTAGGGTGACGTGAGTTATGTAATTTTGACGAGCAAAGCGTTGCCCAGGCAACTGGCCCAGGAAACAGAAAACACAGGGCTCAGCGGTGTGATCCACTTCAACCCCATCGTTAGATTGACGCGCCGTACCAAATAATAGCGAAGACTACATCACCAGCAGCGGCGTTTTTACTCTCATTCCAATCCTTTTATGTATGCTATAACTTGCTTGCGCGTGTAGCAATTGCTGCAGATTCGTTTTAAGATGGACTCCTCAGAGGAAAACTCGGTATGATGGCTAGAACATAGGTCCGGGCAGGCACTAATATCTTCGCGTTCTAGTATGCCCGCACATCTCAAATACGTCCTCCAAGTCGAATTCCATCCCCAGGAAAGGGCCTTTCAGAAATATCCGAATCACAGGGCAACGCGCGCTCAAAGCCTCCCTCAAAAATGCCTCCGCCAGCCTCACTTAAACACAAATTGGGTTCATGTATGTGCAAGACAATGCGACAATACGTTCAAAGCTGATGGTTAAACCTAGATAATGAACCAGAACCGAAACGGAAGACACTAGCAGAAAGAGCAGGAGAGCCTAGGTCACAATTAATACCCCCAACTCAAGTTCCACGTTCTGTGGTTCAGGGCCAATCTCTGGTTGGAGCAGGAGTACGTATTTGATTTTGTTTCTCTTTGGATTCGGTTTTCCTCTTACAGGCGCTATGTTATATTCAAAATGCGCATATTGCTGCTGAAAGGCGCTTATGGAACGTTTTGGTATGGTTCTGGCTGGAATCTGGGGGAAGGCATAAGATTTGACTTACATCCAAGCTTTATACCACAACCACAGACCTTCAACAACAATACCTCCTTCTGAGTTCTTCCATCTGGTGTCTTGGACTCTCGATCAACATCAAGTGGAATTAGATCGACCAGGCTGGATACTATATCATTCCTCGGAAGAAGCTAACAAGGGAATAGATATCTCGAAATCCCTCATTTTCCTCCTCAGTATCATCCCGAACCTCTCGTACTGCATCGGTATCATCACGAAATACATCCAATGGCAGTTTTTCCACCAGCGTCGGCCCTGGCGCTAGACCTCTCTCTGCATACAATGTTCGGCCTCAAACCTCATATAATCAGTCTACTTCATCACGCTTGATGCCCGCTAAATCCAGGCCGGGAACATCGACAGATATGTATGCTGATCAGGATGTGCCAACAAAAGGAAATAGATGTAGGACCCCTTTCATCCCTTCGTTCAGCGCGACTATCACAAATAGTAAATTACGGGGTGTGCAGTCCACACCTCTCCAACGCTCAGTGGGCAATAATAGAGGTTTCTCCCTCAGCGAGAGCATGAGCATGCTCAAGCTAGACGAGGATCTTTTTTCCAACAAAAAGAGAGAAGGTCAAGCAACGTGCAAGGACAAGGAGCTACCACCTATAAGGGCGTTGCCTGACAAGCGGTCTTTTTCTGCTCGTTCACGGAATGGGTGCGTTGACGATTCTAAGAATGCTCTCGTTCCATTTCAAACATCTGCAGGGAGCCTAGTAGCTCCAAAAACACCCTCCCAAATACCAGTTTCTCGGAAGTCAGGCCGAAAGCCAGATGTAGCCTCTGCAGCCCCAGAAACTCCTTACAAAACTCCCAAAGCATCTCCTACAAAAGCTCAATTCCTCTCAAAAGATTCTAACATTCCTGGTATTACAGCATGGGACGTCGATGCCCGTCTCGGTAGTATTGAATCAATGTATGCCAATCTTCAAGAAACGATCAAAAGCACGACCACAGACCGTTCTGAGATGGAGAAAGAAGTTGGAATTTACAAATTAAAAAGTAAGTTCTCTGTTCCATTAGTTTGTCGAAGTTTTCTATACAGATGTCCTGGTGACGACCTCCGAAATTTCAGATCGAGACCCATTGAATCATAGAATGCAGCCAAAAATCAATTTGAGTTGTAGTAGCCCATTTCAGTATTTTGGTCCCTGGTTGTATCTTATTGTCTCACGGTATATGCGACGATAGAGTTGCAGTTGCTAGCCAATGCGTGCTCACTCGTATTGAGCGAAGTTCTTAGTAATATACACTGATTCAACATTTACAGTTGCTCAACTCGAAGCTATCGAAGCGCAACTTCGAACGTCAAACCAATCCACGCTCAGCGACCTAGAATTCACAAGACAACAATCAGATTCCTTTCAACAGAGACTACTAACTGCTACCACCTCACTCGACGACCAAATTAGAGCTCATCGTATGGAGATTGATGATGCAAGACGAGAACATCGGAATGAAGTTGATCAGCTTCGTCGAGATAACGCAAATGAAGCAGATCGACTACTTCGCCTTCACCGCGAGGAAGTCAGAGAACTTGAGAGACGAACTACTGGAGCGCTTGAGGATAGGATTCGGGAAATCGAGCGGTCAGGTGATGCCAAACTCGAGGAGGAGCGTAACCGGCGAGTACGCGAGGTTCAAGATTTAGAAGCTCGAATTGCTTCAGAGAACCAACATCTCAGTATCGCACTTCAAAAGAAAGACTTGGAACTCGAGGGTCTTCGCAAGGAGCTAGAGGATGTCAAAACGGCACATAAGAGTCTTCAGGATACGAAGGACATGTTGCAAAAGACGAGTGCGGAGGGCTCATCAACGATTCAACTATTAGAGAGTGAACTTAGTAGTCTTCGGGCCAAGATTCATTTCCTTGAATCTGGGAGCAAGGCTCAATCCGATAGTTTTGCTGAAATGGAAGCGAGGCTTCAAGAGGCACTTCGATCGGCAGAAACGTCGAAACAAAAGCTGATCAAGGAAGAGACTTTGCGGCGCATATTATTCAACCAAGTCCAGGAGCTTAAAGGCAACATCAGGGTCATGTGCAGAGTTCGACCCGTTTTCAACACTTCTGTAAGTCCAAAATTTCCAAAAACTAGTTCGAAAGTAGGCAGGAGAAACATAATGGCATATTGGAAAGGCATGCGATATGCCTAACACTAGATCACGTTTCTGGTCTATTGACCGAATAAATCGCCGGCATCGATAGAATATTTAGAGTCCCACCAATTGATTACAGGAGTCTCCTGAATTATTCAATCTACTAAAGAATAGTATATGGATTTTAGCTGACCAGATCGTTTAGGAAGGAGATGCTGCTAAGTTGACTTACCCCGATGTCGATAAAGAATCGAAAGAGCTCGAGGTCATGGGTAAAGAAGAGAAGAGCAGTCTTGGGAATGTCACCAGGAAATCCCACTCATTCAGTTTCGACCGTGTCTTTGGCCCTGAAGCCAAGAATCAAGAAGTTTTCGAAGAAATATCTCAACTTGTCCAAAGTGCCTTGGATGGCTACAACGTTTGTATCTTCTGTTATGGACAGACAGGTTCCGGTAAAACGCACACCATGTCATCTGCGGATGGTATGATCCCCAGGGCAACACATCAGATTTACGAAACAGCAACCAATCTGCGAGAAAAAGGCTGGACGTATACCATGGAGGGCAGCTTCGTGGAGGTTTATAATGAAGAAATCCACGACCTTCTAGGCAGCGCAAAAGATCTCGACAAGAAAAAACACGAAATCCGGCATGATGATCAGAAGAAGCAGACCACGGTGACAGGACTTAAGACAGTCACGTTAGACTCCCCGAACGCCGTCGAGTCGATACTGAAGCAGGCCGATTCGAATAGAAGTGTTGCCGCAACTAAGTCCAACGAACGATCGTCACGTTCGCATTCGGTATTCATATTAAAGCTAGTTGGGCGAAATAGTTCGACTGGCGAGATGTCCGAAGGCACGCTCAATTTGGTCGATCTGGCTGGTTCCGAGAGACTGAAATCATCCGGGGCAGAAGGAGACCGGATGAAGGAAACGCAGAACATCAATAAGAGCTTGAGCTGTCTCGGGGATGTTATTGGGGCATTGGGTCAGAACAAGGAAGGCGGACATATACCGTATAGAAATTCGAAGGTAGGTCTCACGTCTCACCTTCATTTATGAATTCACTAATACCCCTTTAGTTGACCTACTTACTACAATACTCTCTTGGGGGAAACTCGAAGACACTCATGTTCGTGATGGCGAGTCCGCTGGAAGTTCACTTAACCGAAACGTTGACAAGTCTAAAGTTCGCCACGAAAGTGCACAATACACATATTGGCACGGCAAGGAAGACGAAGTCTCATGCGTAAATAGGGATTGTATTTTGCTACGATGGAGTAAGACTTATTGTTTATTCAAGGTGTTTAAACAACCAGCCCTGATGTATATACCTTGGGAGTTTGGAATGGTGGCGTTAAGTCGATATTTTGACGAGTCTAGTACTATAACAACTATGCTTAAGGGGTAGTTTACGAATTCTCAGGCACTGGAAACTCTAATCTACTCATGTCCATAATCATGACTTTCGTGTCATCGGAATATATACATACGCCCCATAAATGCATGGCGGCAGATATTTTCTTGTAGGAGTTGAAATTGCCAAGCCAATTTTATGATCTCGAAATTGGGAGCTACCGCTATCATCCGTGTTTGATTTTTTTCTTCTTCTTGAGTAATGTGCACGTATTTCACCCTTTGAATTAAGCTATCCCAGATTATAGCAGTAACTGTACAGGTCTATTCTAGAATGGCACCCTCGAGTCTACAACAGATTTCCATTAATGCCAACCTGGGAAGATAAGACGCAAAAAGGCATAAAACTTCTATTTGTCAAAAGCTCAGAATTTAAATTGTTTTTCTATCAACAATACTACTACCCTTAAAGCAGCTAGCGAAATTTGTATTATCATATATTACTTTAACCACACTATTACTGACTACCGAAAAGCAACATCTTGTTTAATGAACTGTCTTCCGCCATTTCCCGTTCACCTTTTAATCTTGCTCGTCTGAATAGAAGCAAGCATGCGGCCTGGCTCCGTAACTCTACGCTCATCAAACCCTGACCTGGTTCTACCATGTCGGGTCCAGTAAAGAGAGACAGAAATTGGAGTTTCCGTAAACTCAAAGTTATACTCCTTCAATATATTTGCAATTTTTCTCCAAAGAATCATACCAGCGCATCAGTTCTTGCGAGCCACTCGTCTGGTCTCCTCAGCACGGAGTATTTGTAGTTCCTGCAAAACAGCAACATGTTCGGCATCAGTCCAGATTCTCTTCAGGTTTGGCTGTGTGTATTGTCTCTGTGATATAGAAATCCTCTTCTTAGCTTTGGTATTATTGGAGGATAAGAGGGAATTGGGAGCCTGGCAGTTTACTTGCTGTCCAAGTTTACCAATGGGAGATACCATACCTGAGTCCAACATTTCTTCGTCATTGACGGTTTCCTCATTAGTCTCAATATCATCCTCGTTATCTTCGTAGACGGTCACAGCACTATCGGATGTACGGCTGTGGGTTTGTCCCGGAAGTGCATAATGAGGCCCTTGGTAGCTTGGCTTGGATTCAGTTTGTGCCGGATGACGGTGTATGGTCGCACGAGAAGCCTTGAGCTGTGGTAAGCGAGGGAGTGTAGCCGCGCGGGCTGCTGGTGGTCTGAGAGCTTGTTTATAAGCGTCATGATAAGGTCCAGAAGCGTGAGTTTTGGGGGGAGACGAAAAAACAGCTTGGAATACCACTGGTTTTGTTGAAAGCCGAGATGCTTGCTTTTTCTCCTCCTCTTTGCGGCTTTGGTCATAGAAGGATTGTATATTATAGGGATCAAGATCGGTCAATTGGTCAACCTTGCCATGGGGAAGCAATACTCTGTACAGTGTTGCTTCAGCGCGAGTGCTGCTATCTACAGAGTAACGGAAGGGGATGTTAGCGCAATTGAATTGATTCTCGTATGCTTTGTAGAAATCTTCTGGCCCTTCCATGGCACAGGAGGTTTGTCGGATTGGTTGTCGAAGAGACTTGTCCATGGTTTGCGGAACATCTAGTACTATTAGTCAACAAATTTGAAGATCTGAATTATGCGAAGGCTTTTAACACACCTTGCTTATTCTGTTGGTAGCGTTGTTTACCTGGCTTCTCTTTGTTGGGGGATGGATCTGGTTGTGGCTGCATTGTCTCGAGATCCCCTTCGTTCCGCGAAGATGAACTAAGCGTAATTTTTGGAGCAACTTGCCCCCTCTCAATTTTTAACATTGATTCCAACCACGCATTTTCCATGATTAGATACGGTTGGTGTGTTGTAGGTGAACCAGGAGGCTCCAAAGGAGGTGGACAGGACCTGAACTGGATTGCGCATTTGTATTTGTCTTGGCACAGAAGATTTATACAATTTACCTGTCCAGCGTAGGGATTCATTATTCATTACAGTTCAGACATCTTTCAACAATTCTAATTAGCTTCCACATGAAGTGAAAGAAGAACTAAGAATGGTTGTTGGTAAACAAATCAAGCGAGATATGCAATACTTCACTTCAGAGCAAATCATTACACACACGCGTTTTATTATCCAAGCTAGTGTAAATAAATAAAAAGGAAGTTTAGGAAAACACATATGCCTCATATAATTTTATATATGTTTCAAGGATAGAGTCTGCTGGGGGGAGGATCAAAATCAATTTCATGTATCATCTTTTTCAGGGTCGCTGATCGCTGATCGCTATCCTGGAGTAGTTAATATTTCTGGCTCCGGCACCAATTATTTTATATGACTTGTGTGAGTTTTATTAAAGAGTTTGAGAAGTAACATTGCGGGAATTAAATCTGTAACTTTGTCAAGGGACGACCGTGAACGGCCCGTGGCAGATCACTTGGAAGCTCGGTTGGATTTATATTTTGTGCCCTCCAGACTGATAATCAATGTTTTTAAAAAAGTGTTTGCAACCTTGAAAGGATTGATAGCTTATCGGGGTAATACAAGCTTACTTTCAATACACTCCTATCTATGATCTCTAGAGCCAAAAGTTTGGAAACCCTAAAGACTTAAACATCCAGGTCGACATTTCTTCCCCTGACCCCTTCCTTCTCATTTAGCGTTAAGGTTATCCCAAAATGTTCCTGAAGTGCCTGGATTCTATCACACTCTGTCCTGCAAATCATCACCGTTTCGGTTCGACCTCCCATATTCCGCTTCACTTCCCCGTTGACCAACATCATCTTACCGACCACTAACTCGCCTTCCCTAAGGAATTTTACAATCAGCACTGTTCTAGTTTGAAAATTTCTAAAATATGTCAGAAAATCCTTTCCATATCTCAAGTCTTGTTGTGGCGGAATATGAATGGTCAGCAAAGCTATCTTAAAGGGGAAACTACTCACGTCTCCCCTTGGCTGGTACTGGTATAGCAATTCATAACCTCATAATCATTCGGGAAAAACTCGAATTCCTCAGAGAACGCATAGAATGAATTCCAATCGCTGTCTATTCCATTACGGTATTGATATATCCAGTATTTGGTGCTGAGGTTCGTGGTCTGGGGGGGAATATTGTCGTGTATCAGCCGGATCTGTTGGCTACCAAGATTGGTATTGACTTGGCCAGAAACAAGGGGCTGCTCCGTCATTAGCATCATAAGATATTAATCTCACAGAGCAAAACCCGTCAGGCAAATAAAACTCACCAGCGGTAACGTAGCCCCGTCGCCGCCAAAAGCAACGTCCACCGAATACTTAGAGCCGTCGGGGAGAGTGACGATGTTCACAATATGGACCCTATGATCTTTCAGTGGTCTACTTTGCAGTCTGCTTAAAAGATTATGGGGAAAATGAAGTACCAGCCAATGTAATTACCCGCTGGTACACCTCCAATGCGTGGACGAATTCTGACTCCGACAGTATACACATCAAAACCAAGACCTTTGAGAATGTGATTGAAGAAGATGCTATTTTCCATGCAATAACCACCTCGGCCACGCTTATCTGTGACGATTTTGCGGAAGAGAGCTTGGGGACTGAGTGATAAGTTTAGTCAGTCAATTTGAGTTAGTTAAATCTGGATAGAACTTAGAATATGGAGAACTTGGTCCTTTTTATTGCCATTAGATGAAGTTGATCAAATTTACATACTCGAGTGAGACTGAATAATGAGTTGAGTAATGGAGTAACAGGTTCTCATATGGGACCGCTGTGATTTGATGAACGTGAAGTGCAGTTAGGTATTCAATATTCAAGGAGGGCGATTGTGAGCTGCGAAATCGAGCAGGCAGTATTATATGATCTTCATACTCTACGAGTTGTTCTGGTGTGTATGCAGAAGTCATTCTGAGAGTGGGGTAGGAGAAAACTTTTGTTATTGCTCAGTACCTCGATCAGTTCTATTATGTATACTTGTAAGAGAGAAGGAATTATTCTGATATTAAAGAAGCAAAAAGAGGCAAATGAGTCAAAATGAAACCACCCCCGGCATGGTTGACCGTTTCCTAGCGTGGTTTGGTACCATCAGAGCGAATTAGGCGAAAGTGTAAACCAGAAAAATCCTCTTCCTACTTTACCATATTCAAGAATTACTCCCAGGTCCAAAGCACTTCGCATATCTAGGGATCGAGAGTGTACCTATCCGAAAGAGAATCACCCGGCAGGCAGTGAGAAGTTCTCTGGACACAGGTAGCTGCTGAACAAATCGACAAGAGAATAATTCCCATCGTCATCACGTGATTATCATATCCCTTGTCATAATTCGTCGAGTTCCTAGTGCGTTCTTGATCAATTGAAATAAAATAAAATTGAATATTTCCGAGGGGTTGCTTTTGGGAGCTTTTTCTTGAGTCTTGGTTGTTTTTGGCATTGGTATTGGCGTTAAGTTTACTCTGCAAGCAGTCACGCCATCGTATTTTGCACGATATCCTTCGTAGTGCAAGGAATCTCAGCCATACGAACATTGGCTTTTCGGGTCTAGTCTTATATGTTTTGTGATTAGATAGGCTGCATTTCTTTTGTTAATTTTGGCTCTTGGGAAATTATCGCTTCCTCTTGGCCGAGGTTTGAGTAAAGCTCAAAAATAATCGGGTAGGATTATCATTGGACCGGAGCAATGTCCGAAATAAACAACTACCAAAAACCACCGAAACATGATTGAAAAACAGACTGAGCTTTTGTAATTGCTTGATGGTGGCAGGTTTGACGAAAAGTATACGGTATAAGTAAATTGAACTTTGTTTCTGCTTGAAATATGCGAAAGATGTATGGATTTTGACCAATACGATTATTTCAATGACATATGGCACGTCAGCTCAACCACCCCCTTCGATTATTTTGCCGTTTTTGGTTTAGTGAAGGACACGAAATTTTAACTGTACCAAAAACCCTGAAGATGGCTCATTCCAAAGCAAACCGATCACTTGAAGATAAAGACTCTATTTCTCACATCCCAAAAACTCTTTTCAAAACAAATTTTGGCTTTTTCGAGCATCAGAAGTCAATATGGGACCATCTGCGACCGCTCACTCAAGCAGCCCCACTCCTGCAATACAAGATACCCCGAAAGACATCAAGTTTGAAAATACATTATGGCGGCTTGACACTATTCCAGGAAAAGGCAAAGCACTATTTGCTACAAAAAACATTCCCCCTGGCACGCTCATTCTAAGCGAATCCCCGATCATTACCACAGACTGCATAACCTCCATGGAGACCGTCGAAAAGGACATTGCCCGTAACTTGCGAACTAAGGATAAAGACTCTCAGCGTGCTTACTTGTCGCTGCACAACAATTTTCCCGGTGAGAAGAGCATTCTCAGTAACATAATCCGCTCGAACGGTTACCCGCTAGGTCCAAATTCTGAAGTCGGCGGCGTGTTTCTCAATATTGCTCGGTTGAATCACAGCTGTCGCCCCAACGCAAAACATAGCTGGAACAAAAACTTAAAACAGCAAACTGTCTATGCTTTACGCAATATATCTGCTGGCGAAGAAATCACACTTTCTTACCTAGATGGCGGTGCATCAAAAGAACGCCAAGAATCATTGCTTCAGAACTTTCAATTTCGCTGCAAATGTGATCTATGCTCACTACCAGCTCGGGAACTTAAAGCCAGTGACGCACGCATACTACGAGCTAAAACGCTTGATAACACTATTGGAAACTGGGATTCCGCACGTTACTCGCCTAAGAAGATTTTGGCTAACGCTCGTAACCTACTGGGGATATACCGAGAGGAGGGTATTGATGATGATCGGCTGGCGAACTTGTATTGGGATGCGTTCCAAGTTGTGATCATGCATGGTGACCAAGCAAGAGCTAGCGAGTGTGCTCGACGTTATGTGGACTTGAAGATTTTGAGCGAAGGTCCGGACAGTGCTAATGTGGAAGAAGTTCAGCCTTACATTTCGAAGCCAGCTACGCAGAAGAATTTTGGGGAGACCAAGGATTGGGAGACTGCTGTTGGAGATGTGCCCACTGGGTTAGATAATGAAGAGTTCGAGAAGTGGCTTTGGAGAGTGGATATGTAATTTTATTGGAGACGAGTCTATTTGGAATAGATAGGGCTGAATGCGATTCGAAGATTCTTAAAAGCAAGACTGTTTTTCCTCTTTCTCTTTCTTTTTCGAATGTCGTAAATACTGAGGATATTGCCCTATTTCATTCAGATCTGTAAGTTTTCAGCTAGACAGTTAATCAATATAAAACAACTCGATCTTCGCTTTGCTTCTGTTTCATTTAACAAGTATTTAATATCCGAAACAAGAGTGGTTCAGTGATCATCTTTCATAACAAATTAGAAGATAAGTCAGCTCTGATCTTCCTTAAGTCTATTTTATACCACCATTAACTTCCACTACACTCCCGTTCATATAACGGCTCTCGTCACTGAACAAAAACGCAACTACATCAGCAACCTCTTCGGCCGTCCCAATCCTCCCCAAGCTCACACCATTAGCATACTCAGCAAGTGCCTCCGGACCTGCGAGAACTCCCGCACTGGTTGGAGTGTGAATGTATCCGGGCGCCACAACGTTGGTTCGAATCCCTTTCGGTCCCAGTTCCAGCGCTAAACACTGCGAAAAGCCAATCACAGCATATTTGCTCGCACGTCACAGATGGAGATGGTGTGGTAGCGCGGTGTAAGGAGCGGAAGCGTACTTAGCAACCCAGGGAGGTTGATGTCACACAAGGCAAGATTCGCACCCAAAGCAGCAAGTTTAATGCTGGTTGCTAGTCCTATGCCACTTGAGGCTCCTGTGATCACTATCACTGTATCTTGTAAGGGGAGGGTCATGATACACGTAATGTATGAAGCGACAGCTCAAGCTTGCAAATGGAGGCTATGAGGAGCGTGGACGGTGCAATACAATGATTCAGAAGCACAGCAATTTCCCAAGTTTGAAACAACTATGTCGACAACCACGGAATCTTCATAAAACACTTTATGCCTGCTCCGATGGCAGGAGACGTTGCAAAGAGTGGGCTTTGGAACCGTATGCGCTCTAGCGGTGGACAATACAATTGAAAGCCAAACCATTTGAGGGAGGCATCCAAAAACTACGTTTGCAAAAAGATATAAATCATTTCGATAAAGACTTTATATGAGTGAAGAAGCACTCAATGGTAATTTTAGGACACAAGCTGAAAACAATCGAGCAACCCTCAACGAAGTGTGGTGAAAGTTTGTTCACGAAGGTATGTATTGGTGTAGACTTCAGGGGAGTTTTGGTGCGTTACGGGAGAGGGGTTTGCAAGCACGATTAGAAACCCTCCTTTCCACACATCTTTTTTTATAGTACTTATCAATAAATCAATTGCGCTTAGTGCTCAACTCGCTCCTTTGTTGCTTCTATTGCTCCTGCTTCTCTATTTCCCCATATCTTCCTCCTTTTCTCTTTTCTTCTTTCTTTTCGGTTCCCTAGTGCACCCACAACTCAGTGAGAAGGGTCCCCGAACCGAGCGCTACTAAGGCTTTGTATGTATCCCCATTTTCCATCTCAATATCTATCTATACCTTACTAACACAAGTGGAAGATAGTCTAACGGTTTCTGTTGAATTGATTCTTGTTGTATTGGCCCCGACTGGCTCAATCAGATCGTCCAATTCTGCTGCCTGGCTCATGACGCAACTGCATTCGTCTCCTGCGGCGCAGCAACTGAGTTGCTTCCTGTACTTCCCCTCGCAGCTGAAACAGTATCTGGAAATTTGTATAGCATTTACTTTGCCCTTTTCCTTTGAATTTCTGCTATTCCGTTTCCGCTCGAGAACCCCAAGATGAGGTGCTTCGTATTGCTTTCGCTAGCATTTACACCAATTTTTGCCAATGCATTCGGCGCTCAGCAGCTACTTCATGATCAATACCCCGACAACCACGACAACCAATCGAAGCTTGCTAAATGGAAGGATTGCGGGACTTTAAACGACCATAAGCTCGAATGTGCAAGAATTGATGTACCAGCAAACCATTTTAACAGATCTTCGTCAGGTACGTATTGTTTCTAGGGGATAATTAGGCTCTACCAAATGATCTATTGTGTTAAAAGCTCTGAGATATAAACATGTTAAATTGCTAGTCTTGACATTATTGCAAAAGTCCGCCTATTCCAAAGACTGGAGTAATGCTAATTAGAAACTTCTGCTAACTTTCGGCGACTGAAGAAGAAACCTTTTCTATTCCTCTAATTCGAATGCTTGGTAAGAACGCTACTGCGAATGGAAATAGGACAATCCTCCTGAATCCTGGAGGGCCCGGGGGTAAGTTGTCAGAATGGTAGACTGCTTTCACTCTCTCTGGTCATGATATGCTATCTAGGTTAAAGAAAGACACAGCTGACGTTCATGTGGTGAATTATTGGCATCCTGCAAAGAATATGTATATCTGCTAGATCTGAAAGACAAACTTGCTTTCAATTTTCAGCCACTCCTTTGATGTATGGAATTGATCTTAGCTTAATAGAAGCGGAATGCTCTCAGTTTCTGTAGAGACGTTGGGTCATCTTAGAATTTATTTTATACGTTCTGTTTACATTAAAAATTGTAGCTTGCTTTTCACATCTAACACAGCACAGGAAGTGGAGTTGGTTTCCTTTACCGAACGGGCGACGAACTTAATAAAATAATCGGCGAAAACTTTCATCTTCTTGGTTTCGATCCCCGTGGGGTGAATGGCTCGATTCCCCAGGCAATTTGTTTCGCTCCTCAACAAAGAAAGGAGAAATTCTCTATACAATTTGGGGAGATTGACTGCCAAGCAGGCGAAATGTTTACTGCTGCTGAAAACAATGCAAAAGCTTGTAATGAGTCATTGGGAGACCTCGGAGCCTACCTTAATACACCTCAGACCGCTGCTGACAGTACGTTCGGTTTTCCCTTTTTCGAGTTCGTCGGGGCTTGCATTGAGAGCTTTAACATTGGAAAGACAATAAGGATGATACCAAATAACTATTGCTCGTTATCTCAGCTCTTAAGATGATTCTCGGACTCTTATTTGTTATCACAAATGAAGCCAGCATGCTAACCAACTTGACAGTGAACCACATTCTTGATGCCATAGGACAGGATGACATGTATTATTACGGATTCTCTTGTAAGCTATTCATTAAATCCATCCTTGACTTACTAATGTACTATAGATGGAACAACGTTAGGCCAAACGTATGCTCAAATGTTTCCCGATCGTGTCAAACGGCTAGTTATCGATGGCGTGAGCGACCAAGATTTGTGGTATAATGCCTTTGGTATCGATGGTGAACTGAGTAGTACGGACGATGTCTTTTTCGGTTTTATCAAGGAATGCTTCAAGGCCAAGGATAACTGCCCTCTCAACTCGGTCAACGGACAGTCCTTCCGAACTAGCGATGAACTACAGAGCTATGTTGATGAGTTCCTCCAAACTCTAGAGGAAAATCCGATTCCTGTTTACTTGAACCATACCAGTTTCGGATCCGTTAGCCGAAGAAGTGTAGTCACAAATGGTATGTACAGCGCTAACGCAACCCCTAAAACTGCACCTCTCATTATGTCAAGTTGTATGAAATGTCGAGAAAGTCTTCCCATTGTTTTTAAACTTGTATAAATGATAGAGAACGAGCATGTGATTTGTTGGCTAGAGTGTATCACGTGAAGTGGTTGACAAAAGGAGAGTTGGGGTCCTGAATTATACAATCCGTATACTAATATGCTTATTTATGTAACTGGATGCCAGGAATGATTCACTGAAAGGTTCGCTGGGTGGCTAATCTACAATAGGGATTTTCCCCGCTTTATATGCTCCGACTCGGTGGCCCATCTTAGCAAAAGATCTATCCGATCTCTTGAACGGTAATCCGATCCCTGCCTACACTAAATGGTCCGAATTATGGATTGCCGAAATTGTAAGAGAATTCCTGTACTTTCCGTAAGTTATAGTGCTAACATTATATATAGTTGAAGGACGAGACTGGGCCATCTGTTGTCGCAAATGACGCCTGGCTGAGTGGTGTAAGTCTCAGGGAGTACTTCAGATCTAAATTTTATCTTATTACCATGTTTTGATCATTTGGTTAGTTAGAATTGCTAATGGCTGCTGACTGCAAACTTTCTTAGCCCAACGCTCCCGCTCATGGTATTAAGGTAAGTACATTATAATTGGAAAAGAAATCCGATTTTCATATGGAAGCCTAGAAGTATGAGAGCTATCTAAGAGTTGTTTTGTGGGGAGATTTACAAGCTCTCAAGATAGCTCTTTGACTTCCTTGATTCTTCCTTGTCTAACACACTACACAGTTGTTAAAAACTAATTGTTCGGGTCAAGGGGATCAAAGATTGGTTACTTTCACAGCCACAAAATTCCAAACTGCTATCGAGATACGTAGGATCAGAAGTATATGCTCTATCCTCATGGTCGATCCCAACTACTCATAATCATCATCCGCAAACCTATCCGGAGTTTCCTCAAATAAGAACTGCCAATCCAATCCTCGTGCTATCAACTACATTTGAGTAAGATTTATTTGGACCCCATTATGTCAGGGCCTGTATCAGTTTTAATTGTTTTTCCAGTCCGGTTTGCCCGCTGGCCGCTGCCCAACATGCACACAATAGCTTTGAGGGATCTGGTTTTGTTGAGCAGAAAGCTTATGGTATTTTATTCCTCAGGTGGACATCTTGTCTGATACTAACCCAGCTTAAAATCCAGGTCATTGCGCTCTCAGTATGCCTTCCCTTTGTACTGTGAAGCATGTGCGACAGTATTTCCATCATGGAATTCTCCCCAATCCAGGTTCAACTTGTGGTATCGATGCCGAGTAGTACGTTTATCCATTAATTCAATTCCAGCGTTTATTTCATTTTTTGACGTTAATGCTGACGGTTGAACAAATAGCTTTCCTTCTTTAGATAAAGAGGCTGAGGTGGATTTGATGAGTTTGAATGCCGAAGATCATGAGTTATTGCTTGCGCTGCACGAATTAGCCAGGGAGAGCTTCGGTAGGGTGTTGTGATGAAATGGTAGTATGGTCAGGCATGTGAGCTTTACTAAATATGAAGCTTTGGATGAAAGCGAAGTTTCCATCTTCTTTCTATAGTCTGTAGTCTCAGAATTCATTTACAACCCTAGTGCCTCAAAGAGGGTACATAATAAAAAGATGGTGGCGTTCTTTCCTCGCTTAAAAAGGGGGCGGGGTTGTCTTTTGTTCACTAATAGCCGTTCCCAAGATATTCGTGGTCAACCCAAATGAAGCTCTTGACTCTCGTTGATGGTTTAGCAATTCTTGGTGGGCTATTTTGAGTGCATTTCATATATTTTGTGGACCCCTGATTGATGGATAATCCGGCGTAGCGGAGTCACGGCTTTTGGCTGCCTCATCCGCCTAATATCTATCTCCCCTCGGGTAAAGTTCTAGGCTGGGCGCGTACGAGAGCGGATAAACGTATCACAGTGAGTGTTTATATAGAAAGTTGTTGGTTACTTTAGTGGGTGTGATGATATTTAACTCGCTTTAAAGAAGAGAGTGGAAGGATGCATCTTGTTACAAACCTTCTTGTGGTGTCACTACCTGGTATTTTGGCCGCAGTAGCCAACCCGGCTGTGGCAGTACGACAGGCTGCAACCACAAGTATGCTTTTTTCGTTTATTTTTTTTATTTTTAGAGAAATTTATTGCCTACTGATTAGACAAATGCTAATACAAAGATCTACAGTTACTGTTGATCCAAGTAAGACCTACCAAACAATTGATGGCTTTGGCATCTCGGAAGCATTCCAAAGGGCAAATCTAGTGGTCAATCTCGCAGCAGAAAAGCAGAAGTATGTCCTGGACCTGCTTTTTAATACTACCACTGGAGCTGGCTTTTCGATTTTACGCAATGGCATCGGCTCCTCGCAAAATTCAAACAATGATTGGATGAACTCCATCTTACCAGCAAGCCCCGGATCCCCAGGTGCAACGCCAAAATATGCGTGGGATGGTAAAGACAGTGGACAGCTCTTCATTTCGCAGCAGGCAGTAGCATATGGTGTAAAGACAATCTATGCCGATGCTTGGAGTGCCCCAGGCTTCATGAAAACGAATAACAATGATGCGAATGGGGGATATTTGTGCGGTTTAAAGGGCCACAGCTGTTCGAGTGGTGACTGGCGCCAGGCATTTGCAAATTATTTGGTGCAGTACGTAAAGTTTTATGCTGAAGCTGGCGTACCTATCACACACATTGGACATTTGAATGAGCCGGATTTGAGGTAAGAAGCCTAAAACTTCGACTATTGAACATTTCTGATATTTTTCTAGCACAAGCTACGCATCCATGTTGTCAAATGGGGCTGAGGCGGGGGAATTTACAACCATCCTACAGACAACCCTCAAAGCAGCTAATCTCTCGGTCATTGTTGGGTGTTGCGAATCAACAGGCTGGTCGATGACCAACCAAGTTGTGTCTCAACTGAAATCTTCTGGCACAATAAACTCCTTAGGCTTCATCACTACCCATGAATACACGTCTCGAATCTCCGGCGCCGTGAACACCAATCTTAAAGTGTGGCAAACCGAGTATTCCGACTTAAATGGGGGCTGGTCAACAGCTTGGTATAGTAACGGAGGCGCTGGTGACGGAATGACCTGGGCTAACAACATTTACAATGCTCTAACAACCGGAAATTGTAGCGCGTACTTATTCTGGATTGGAACTCAAGACCGTGCCACCAACAATAACAACAACGAAAAGCTGATTCTAGTAGACGGCCAATCAGTCACTGTCTCAAAGCGCTTGTGGGCTTTCGCACAGTTCAGTCGATATGTGAGACCGGGGGCAGTCAGAATCTCGTCAACTGGGAGTGGCAACCTGAAAAGCACAGCTTTCAAGAATCTGGATGGAAGCATCGTTATACAGATTATCAATTCAGGGACGTCAGCCATGAGCTTGAGTGTGAAGGGTGTCAAAGGCACAGCGGTCTCGTCTTGGTTGACAGACAACACCCACGACATGGATTCTGTCACGGCAAGCATTGCAGCTGATGGGACTGTCACAGGATCAGTGCCAGCAAGAGCTTTAGTCAGCTTTGTAATTACTGGCTAAGTGCTTCACAGTGGTTTTTACCTGTAATATAAAGTAAAAGAAACCTCTCGAGTTTTTTGCTTGTTGGAAACTGTATAGAGACAAAAACTAGAGCACATTGTGTCTTACGAGGCGGATATCGTCCCCATTGATTGACCTAGTTCCTATTAATTGCGTAGAAAAGGTATTGAGCATCTTAGTTATGCCAGCTCTAATATTTTGCTTGCGAATCTAAGTATAGTTGAAGCTTAGCTGAACTTGGGCGATTTTGTCCTGATCATAGCGGTCCTCTACATAGCTATTTCAATTCCCTGGGTAACAATCCACAGTTCTGCACTTCTCTATGAAATATCCACAACTATTCAAGCTCAGGACATTCATAGAAGTTTAGAATGGCCTTGGCTCCAGTGAACTTAACTGCCGATTAGCAACTATGATGCCGTAACGTTACGCCACCATTCGATAGCACGTGACCTACCAATCTCCCTCCAACCACAAACGGAAGGTGACGATACTCAAAATCAACACCTAAATTAGGGAAATCTTCTGAATGTTTCTTTGATTCTTAGTAGGTGCATTTCCCAGCGGGAAAAATTCTGATGCTTTGAAACGTAACGGCATTGAAGTGACGAAATGAGGGGTTGGGTAACGATGACGGCTCTCTTTTCTGCTTTTACACTTCAGAATGTCCTTGCTATCAGTGCTCCTCCAGAAATTCCAACATGGTGCGGGAAGCCCTATATGAGTAGGTAAGAATAGATTGGGTTCTTTGATTTTGCAAATCTAGAATAGGACGTTAATGCTCAGTAGTTCCCCCTCGCTCGATCCTGGCGGCCAGTTCCAATTCCCCACACCACAAGCGTCCCAATTGTTATATATCACTATCAAGCCTCGGTACTCAATCTTCTTAGAGACCGATATTACTGGCAGTTTTGTTATTGATGCATCAATATCATATGTATTTGGCGAGCCCTACGACCAAGTCGTTAGCAATTTGTCGGACAAGCTCATGCCAGAGGCCTCACCTCTAAAATTTGAAATACTTAATGAAGAAAAGAAGATCGTCTCCGCTTCAGTCCCCATCAACTCTACGAAGAATATTGTTGAGTTTTCGTTGACAGACTTCGAACCTCGACACGAACCATATCAGATTCTCCTTAGTGGGGTGTATGGAAATGGAGCCCGGGTTTATTCTGCATCTACGGAGATATTCGTATTGCCTTCACGCTCCTATGGTAGCGCCGTCAAAATTGACAATATCTATGGCGGGCTATATGTACAGAATGCAGAGAATAACTGGAATGGTTGGTATCCAATTTTCCCTAATGGTGGATACGCTGATGGTGGTCATGTCACACCTTCTAATATAAGCTTCGAGAATTTGGACGCATATATGGCTCAGGGCTTTAACAACATAAACATAGTCCCTGATGGAGGACGACCCGATCAAGCTTATCCAATTGATGAGCTGAGGATTTACTGGGATCACATGGATGAGGTGAATCTTTTCAATGTATATGATCTACGATTCGCGTACCAAAATTCGACCCGTATCAACGACCAGGTAGAAATGTGGAAAAACCGTACGACTCTGTTGATGTGGTATACAGCTGACGAACCAGATGGTTGGGTTCATCCACTGGATGCCACCAAGCTTGCATATGATCAGATTAGAAAGCTGGATCCATATCACCCGGTGTCTCTTGTGTTGAATTGCCAGAATTTCCACTACAAGGAATATGCATCTGGAGGAGACATCATTTTCGAAGATGCTTATCCAGTAGCCATAAATGCTACCTGGTCTATTCCCGTATGTAAATACCAAAGGCTACAATGTTTACGTTCGCTGACTATGTACCTCTCGTAGTGGAATACGCCGTGCAACACCACTTATGGAGATTGCGGTTGTGATAACTGTGTTGGAGAGTTAGAAGATGTCGCCATGCGTCTTGATTTCATTCAAGATTATCAGGAAAATCTCGAGAATCAGTACCGCAAGCCGACATGGGCAGTTGTCCAGACTTTTGGGGAGCAAGATTATTGGCCCAGGATTCCAACCACAGCAGAAGTAGTCAATATGAGTAAGCTGCTTCCACACGCTTCACCCAAAACGCTCATATACCAATACTAATATGGAAAGTGATGTTGTCCATTAACCATGATGCTAAAGGTCTCACATATTGGCTCTATCCTAGCACAGACGACATTAACGTCCAAAGTGGGAAATTTGGTAATATATTCCAAACATTCCCAGGACGAGATTACATTTTTGGCACCAATGCAATAAAAAGATTGGTCGTTGAGGGCCCAGATCTCGACGTAAGTGCCTGGATCTTAGATGGGAAGATGATGGTAGGTATTGCTAGTTCTTATGATGAACACAACACAACTATCAATATAACGCTTCCTGTGACTGTCGATTCTGTGGACCAGGTTTTATATGGTGATATGAGTAAGTTGATTTCAACCAGTTGAAAAACAATAAGTGGCGTTTACAGGAGACGATACCCTCGTCGTTCTGTACCACTCTACCTCTCAGGATATCCCCGACTAACTATCATGATCATCTAGCAGGTTGGAGAGTTAATGGGAGCCAGCTTTCCAAGCAAGGCTTGTCTTGCCTCGAAGTTAGTGTTTTAATTTTGAACATTAGCGTTTCATGACTCAGTCTTTTGCTTAAGGTTGGAGAAAGGAAGTGGATTTTTTCGTATTGTGGCAGTGAAGATTGTTGGACCCCAATTACCAGCAGCTCTCTTTTGCCAGGTCACCACCGCACGATCAATTCCATGATCGGCAAAATAGTTTCGTCTGTCCACCGAGTAGAAGTACAGCAGTCTCGGCAGGGGGGGCGATCGTCGTCAACTTGCCATCAACGCTCGAAATATTATTAGCCGAATCATCAAGTAATTTTCCGAGCATTAATTACATAAAACTCAAAGGTGTTGACGATGACCACAAGTA
>Ga0247734_1000748_pt1 | contig 26911 bp, 16 predicted proteins | sample UWRJL103311B2_FD_180933 | JGI IMG/M metagenome (GOLD analysis project Ga0247734, IMG submission 180933) | Plant litter microbial communities from Arlington Agricultural Research Station in Wisconsin, United States - UWRJ-L103-311B-2 | ecosystem: Environmental > Terrestrial > Plant litter >...
ACTTATTTGTCTTTTTGGTCGGGGGTGTGAAAGAGAGCGCAAAGAAAAGAGAGGTGGGAGTAGTTTGAAGGGGGTAGGATTAGATGCCGTGGGGTTTTTTATGTCAAAATGGGAATGATTAGCGGATACTGGATAGAAGACTTGTAGGACTTGTAGGACTTGTGGGACTTGTGGGAGATAATGAAGGTGCGTATGTATTTATGTATGTATGTATGTATGTATGTGAGTATACGTTACAGCCATATGTGTATGGGCTACCGAGTGACCTGGGCAGGAAAATGGGGAAGTGGGGAAATGTAAAGTGATGAGGGGTAAAATTGTTAAATCTTTTTGTGCTGGAATATATCATCTAACTAATAGAATAGTTTGGTGCAACACTTTTTGCAGAGTGCTATGTCGTTCACTTAAGGACAGTAGATAATATCACTTGATTACATAGGCACCAAAGACGTATTCATACTTCTGCAATCCCCTAAAAATCGATTTCCCGCCAAAAATTTATATATATATATACACATATACACAACAAAAGCCGCTGATGTACACGCCTTGCTCCTCCACTTTCCCTCTGCACACATACATGAAAACTTAAGCCAGGACCTTGGACAAAGCAATAACCTGGTCCAACAGTGCCTTGCTCTCGCCAGCGGCGTTCTTCGTAACCTTGCCTAGCAAATGCTCAACAGTCTGTCCTGGGTTCGTGATTGCGATTCCCTGGGCGGTGTTGATACGTGCGATTTGATAGGACAGGAAGAACTTGGGGACCTTGATGGCGAGGTTTCCGGAGACGGATCGGAGACCGACTTCTATTGGCGAGGAAGACTTGTTAGCTCTGCTTTTGCTTGGATCTGAAATTCTTGGGAGGGAGAGAAGAGAAACTTACCAGTTGCTAAGTAGGTGTTTAAACGATCAGTGAAGAGACCGAGATCGGTGGAAGCCAGAGGGGTTGCGGTTGCGAATTCCTTGAGCGCGAATCCGAGGGGCGTCAGATTTGAGTCCTTGAAATTGATGTCCGAGAACGAGACATCTCCAGATGTGACGTCTGGGACATTAGCAATTGTGTTGGTGGTTCCGCAGGTAACGTCTTTTTGGATGGCGGCTGCGCTGTCCGCAACTTCGGCTGGAAGAACGCTGTTGCCAACGACGAAACAGGCTTTGGCTTGACGTGGAAGGCTTGTCGCAATGGCGCTGGGGAGGATGAGGAGGAAGGGGGTGAGGAGCTGAATGGCGAGCATCTTGAATAATGTGGTGTGGATGATTTATAGATATAAAATTTGACAAATGGCGAAATGAATGGATTAGCAGGAAATGGAACTGGAAATGCAAGACCGGCTATGCGTATGGGGAATAATGAAGGCAAAAAGAATGGATACCGAGAAAAGAGAAGGAAAGGAAGGCGTCAACAAGCGGCGCAAGACTATAGCTTTATAAGTAGCGAATGCATAAGATGAACTGTCTGCTAATTTTGGACAACAACCTTCCTCGGAAACTTACTGTGGAAGCGGGCCAAGCCGTGTACCACTGTGCTTGCTTTCGTACAATGGCTCCAGACTCTTGGATTTATGGCAACTAACAAGGCTGGGGTATATTTTCGCACCTGTCAGGATCCCGGATTGTTGTTTGAGAGAGACGCTGGGAATGCAATATCGGACGAAAACACTCAAGAGACTCTGTTTCGGGTCTCGGGGCACGATTTGTTTTGGATGGTGCAAAACGAGGGACGTTTGATGGCCATAGGGGTTCAGGGGTTAAACGAGATTTTTGAATCATTTGTATGGAGCATTTTGCTTGGCGTTCATTGAAAAAGAGTACGAGATCTCTTGAAGAAGAAAACATTAAAATTTGGCTGATGTATTGCAATTGGTTTGAATTGCTGTGAGTTTCGGACTCCTCAAAGTAGAAATCTCTCTGATGCATTGTTTCTTACATTTTGTTAGGTCACGTTAAGCAAAATATGTAGAAATAATGCCAAGCCAGGGGTTCTCGCTTATTTATGTTGCACGTTTATTCCAATGTACCTAATTTCTTAGCTTCAAAATCTAGGTGCCTAGTTGAAGATAAAATGGCCTAGCTAATAAGCCAAGCTGCCAGTCTTTGGAACCTTTATAATGCCGGCCGCAAGTAATTGCTCCGTCAACGCGAAGAGCATTCCATCACATCCTTTCGCAGCCATTATATCCACGGGAACCGGCAAGAACTCTTCCTTGAGACTAATAGAAGAGTTGTACGCTGCTTGCCCAACTACCACTGTGTTAGCGAATTTAGCTACAAATCAGGCATGCAAACAAGACTTACTAACGAAAGCGAAATCGGGCACTTCGGCAAAAGACGATATCCGACTGATTGCAAATCCAAGAGGAACCTCCGGGGGACTATTTTGTCAGCTCTTCTTTCACGGCACAGAGTAGATAAGGCCTTACCCAAAATATTCATTCCTATATAAAGGTCCTCCAGCGAAGGTAGGATACAGAACTACGCTCTCACTGCAGGTCTCATTGTTCCTAGGATTGATCTTTTCGGACCACCAATCCCTGAATGTCTTCCTCTTTAAATCAGCCTCCTCTACCGCGTCACTTGAAAGACCTTCGTGATAAGCCCATCTAACTAGAGGGACTGGGTCTATAAATGGCCTGCGTCCATCATGGGCTGCTGCATAGTCGGCGTAGAATGGCAGTGTAAACTTAGTATACTGGTTTTGAGAGATAAGTGTTGGGTAGACAGTCTCTAGATATGTATCCAACTTGGGCTCCGAGACCCCTGCAGGTGAGCTTTTAGCCCACAAAGACTCTGGATCAACAGCGCTGGTATTGGCGCCCAAGAACGTCTGAAATTTGGATAAGAATTCTAGGAGGATAGCGTCCGCCTCACTATCGGCAGAAGGAGGAAAACCCAGAGTTAGAATACTCGTTGGAAACCTCTGGAAGTTATCCGCCGAGATTTTGTCTTCGTAGAGCACTTTTGCTGCACTGTGCCAAAGAACTGGGTCTCTGGCCAGCAGACCTGCCGTGTCCATTGCAGGAGATAATGGCATGACATTATCCAGACTCACTAGACCCCAGGAAGGCCTATTACCAAATAAGCCATTCACCCACGCGGGACCACGAACTGAACCGCCAGTATCAGACCCGAGTGCAATATCCATCCAACCGTATGCCCCCAATGCAGCACCAGGACCACTGCTAGAAGATGCGGGATCTTGATATCCATCGCCGCGGATATTGAATGGAGCAAGCTGATCCACCCAATCAGCTGTTGCAGACTCACCGTTGGCAAACTGTGAAGTTTTCATTTTGCCTACTATCACAGCTCCTGCGTCGATCATTCTTTGAACAGCGGGAGCCGTCTTTGTGCGCTTTGGGTAAAGTTCAAAACTAGAGGTACAAGGTTAGATCATCTGAATGAAATTGTAATCCTCTTGAGTTGGTACTACGTCCGGTCTGTATTTGTATGTCACGAAATAGTAAGACTTACTAGGCACGACTTCCACATCCAGTTTTCAGACCAGCAATTTCAAAAATGTCTTTAATTCCGATTCTAACCCCAGAAAGTGGTTTCCCAGAAGTCTTTTTATAGTATAGTCTGGATGGGACACCAACGGTAGTGTGATGAAAATCGGAAACGGCAGAACTAAATGGAGAATATGTTCCGTCCGGGTTTGCTAATATTCCTTCTGTAAAAGCACCCTGTACATCAGAATATAGACGGTAAACTTGATACACGTTCCCTGTTGTGGTCGATAGGAAGTATGGCCCTGGAGGAAGTTCTGTTCGCCATCCGGTAGTGGTTTTGCCTTGGTTTGTAGCCGAGTCTGAGTATTCTCGGGCTTGCATAAACAACTTGGTACCATACTCAGTCAAAGCAGCGCCCAGTGGGTATTCAACGCTGGCTGAACCAGGACCGACATGTGTAAGATAGACGGCTATAAGTGGTAAATTAACAACTATAGCTTATGCTAGATATCAAAACCTACTTTCCAAAAATCCACTATTGAAAACATCATCGGTAGAAGTGTAGTTGCTGACAAGTGATCTGAACACTGAGGCTGTGAAACTGTTGGTGATATCTCCCAAAACTGTCAATGGAATTAATTCCTGACCCCCTCTCGAAATAGCACTCTTTTGATCGTCTTTCAAAGAGATAATGCTAACTACGCTGGGTGCCGCAAAATAACTAATGCCATTGACAGTGAGTGTTTGTCCAGTTGGTAAAATTGATGCTCTAGTAGAGATAGCACCTGCGAGTAGCGTAGCAAAACATTGCACAATCGAAAGCATATTTACACGATCGACACAACAATGGCGGTAGCTAGAAACAGAGAAAACTTTGAAATGCATGTTGCCATTTCATCTATATGTAGCTGCAATTCCACTCTCTGTCCCTGCGATGCATTTTTGCCTCGGATAGCATCCCGAGCAACAAGAACATGACTCTGTTCCCGCACGCACAATAGTAAAGATAAGTGGAATCAGTTAAACCATGCCCCTTGTCGTGATCAGTATGTGAGGCACAGGCTTACGAATTTATGAAGTGGATCTGTAATATTGGGTCCAAATTTCCGACATTTCATCTTAATAGCTGGTATGCCTATTGGTAAGCTTTAAAATCTACTGCAAAAGTCAACTACAAAAGAGCGGAAGCTTTGACTATGTATCTTTGGAATGAGTTTCCTAATTCAGGATGTCCCGCCACATTCGTGCGTGCTTACATTAGTGCGAATGCACTCGGTGCAAGGAAGCAACTGGCATCCCTTAATCCTCATCTATAATTGCCCATATCTTTTTGGAGGCTGATCCTATCGCATCCGCTATCTTGGATCGTGCAGTGACACCTTTGGTGACCTTATTTCCAGTCGTAAATGGATTTCAAGACCCCGTCGATAGCGAGTCTCGCTATGGTGTCTTCAGCTTATCATTTGTAGTACATGCAAACGACCAAGAACTTGAGTGAATATTCACAGTTCTAATAGATCAGTTATCATTCTCTAGGAAGGTAACAATTAGGCAAGATGCTCATACAGCACAGCACATAGTGATATGAGGGGGTGGAACATCGCCAATTCACAAGGCTGATATGCAGCCTTGCGAACACTCAGTATGTGCTACATGTGACACGAATCAAGGCCGACCTTTTGACTTCTAACTATTCACCTACCTGTAACAATAAGAGAGGCTTGCTCCACATGTGCCTACCCCTTCCGGTAATATAATCGATGTTTGAACGACAGCCAGAGGCTAGTTAAGTGTCTTGAGCACGCCTATGGTTACAACTAACCAAGTTCTAGTTCAACGGTATTTGAGGAACCACTCGCTCTTTCCCAAAACTTTCAACTAAATCAATGGCTTTTATACTCAAGGCAATTTCCTCCTACCTAGGTACTGTTAACTTTATTCACATCATACCAACCGATACTCCTATAATTTGTCATCATGTATCTCCTCTTAACTGATCCTCATACTGACCCTTCTACAATTAAAGGACCGTCTCCAAAATTCTTGACAATTCCCAGTAATAAATCTTCACTTTGAGGCTGAAAGGAAATCCTTATATTTGGTACCGAGCTGACTTCGATGTAGGCAAACCGGATTCCCCGATATCATATACCTTCTTCCCAGCCATCGAACAGAAATCTGCACCTAAATTTCTCCTAGTCTTCGTTAATGGCCTGGGACTTCCTGCTTCAGGATGGAAAAATAGCATAAACCTGTAATTTCAGCCTTTTTCTAAGCCATGCCATTTGCACTCCAAAGTTGTTCTCACTAGGGAAACCCAAACCAACGAAGTCTACTTGCAAAAGCCTTAAATGAAACAACTTCTATCACTGACAATAACTCCAGTCTACGATCTCAAAAGAGCAGAATTCCCGCAATCCTAACTTACGACCGCTTTGGTCAAGGTCTCACAACCTCACGAGATCCCCTCGACGGAACTCCCGGCAAAGAACATGGTCACGATTATCTCGACGTGATAGCAGATCTCCATGAAATCATCATCACCATAGCAAAAGCGAAACTCAAAATCGACAAACGAGGTCTCGAAGCCGGCCAACTTCCTCTCTTACTCATTTGTCATTCCATCGGCGGTCCAATCACTCGTCTCTACACCCAACATCACCCTAACATCGTTGCTGGTGCTCTAATCCTAGACTCTAATATCGCTAATGTGAATTACTCGGATTTCCTACCAGATCCCGATGCACCAGAGTTTGATCCTGCGACCGTAGTAGCACCAGACTGTACACTTGAGCAGTATCGAAAAGCGCGCTTAGATTTAGTAGCAATGTTTGATCTCAAAGTCAAGAACGCTGAGTCTCTAGATCGTAGCACTGGCCCCGAATTTCTGCCGTTTGATGATAGCCCAAAATTAGTAGGCACAGGCGCGAAGGGACCTTGGCTGAGTGTTGTGGGCCATGATCCTGTCACATTCGCGGAGGGCAGCTTTGAGAAGATGGGGACGCCGAGGAGCATGACCATGAAGTTCACTAATGCGTAAGTGGGTCCCTTTTTCTTTGTTCATTGTGACTTTGGGTATATGACTAATTGGTGATGTAGATATTGGGCAAAATATAAGTAGGTGCCCAGCACCCTTTCCCATAGATCTGAAGGATATCCAAAGGTGACACTGGTGCTAATCTGGATCCATAGTGAGGGGTTAACTAAAATTACCGACGAGTAAGTGACCATTTCGATCATCGCCCTATGTCAAGGTGGCAAATATTATTTGCAATGGCTCACACCTCCACTCAGGGACAAACTTCTCAGCAACAAAGTCGATATTGCCAAAGGTTGTGGTCACTTCATTCAAGTGGACCATCCTATTTTTGTGACCGAACAAATACGACGGCTGGTCTCTGCAGCGTCACGAGAAGAAGCTGACTCAGGATTGTCTTACCACTAAAAGCAACGCATGGAATATCTAGGGCACTACATTGTGTCTTGGGGTAAACTTACGTCGTTAAACTAGCAGATTGCGATCAGTATAAATAAAGTTTGTGAGGTGAAGTGATGAAACACCAGAAACACAAGGAAGTTGGAGAGAGTATTTCTATAAGGTTCTACTCAATTTAGTAATTATACATTAATCATGTCTACCAATCGCCAATATTCTGCCCCCTGTACTCCTACAAATGCTTATTAATATCCCTTATGCATGTCTAATTTATACAATCGTTGGCAATGCTAGCTTGCTGCTAGACTTTCTGGTCAACACTTTTGTGATCGCGTGCCTGATGGCCACACCAGCCTTTTCAATCTCCTTTTTGGAGAGCCCGGTTGTGATACAGACTTTGAGAGCGGGTTGCAGTTTCCAATCGGCATCTTTACCGTTGCTAGATGGTGATACAGGCATACTCTTAAGACGGGTGATGAGAACGCCGTTGGCAAGTGACTACAGACTTGTTAGCTCATCTATTCTTCGTGATACAATGTGTATCGTACCTCGTCAACACATTCTTGTAGCACTCGCTCTTGCTCTTCTGTGCTCAATCTCCTCGAATTGACAACATCAGGCTTTAATACGAGAAGCATAACAGGATTATCAACTGCGCTTGTACAATGTACCCAATCACTACGAGGGTCCAGTTGAGCTCGCATAGCCTTGATATTCTCACGGCATTGTACCAAGATATCGGGATTAGACTGGAGCAGATTAAGCGTCTCGCAAGCGGTGGTAGCAAGCATAGCAGGAAGAGCAGCGGAATAAGTATAAGATGCGGCAGTAATCCGTTGGTGCTCAACCACGTCCGTCGTGCCAGCACAGAAACCACCACCGGCACACAGAGGCCCAGCCAGTGACCCAATGAGCATGTCTACTTGAGTAGGATCAACATTCTGAGCTTCTGTCAGCCCCCGACCGTGTCGGCCGAGGACTCCGAATGACCAAGTTTCGTCGAGGATAAGGCGGAACTTGTATCGCTGCTTGAGTTCGATGAGTTTTCGGAGATCAACGCAGTCACCAACATTCTCAGATAGTCCTTCTGTCACAATGAACCTCCTAGTTAAAGGTTTCCGAGACTGGTCCTTGATAACTTTTTGTAGGACGCGCTCCAAGTCCTCCATGTTATTGTGTTCGAAATACTTGATTTGACTCCTGGAAGCCTGGAAACCCTTTCTTATGGAATAGTTGACGGCCCGATCGGCGACTATGATGTCTCCTCTTTTGCAAAATGCAGGGATAACACTAGAAATTGTAGAAAATGCTTGGGCGTAAACAATACAGCCTTCGGTGCCTAGACAAGATGCAATATCTGCTTCGGTCTTCATGTGTACATCTTGCGTGCCATAAAACTGAGGAGGTCCGCATGGGCCCACTCCGTATGTTCGTAAAGTTTGGATAGCCTTTTCCTTAACCTGCTCATTACCAACGAAATTATAAAAATTATAGGAGGCTAGGTTTGCAACGGTTCGGCCATTCGAGAGCTTCGTTCTCGGTCCAGTTGGTCCTACTATGACCGGCAGATTCTCGCTCTCAAGCTTCTCAAAGGCAGTGGGTGGTGATACAAGAGGTTCGGGTGTCCATTCATCAACAAGATCATCGATCTCCTACTTCTGAGTTAGTAATTGTTCGCACCGGATTCCTCGGAGCAGGCATACCGATTCGGTCAGGGTTACAAAGTTGCCACTATGGGTAGCATATGATGAGGCAAGCAAGTATCGCACAAAGAAAATAACAAGGATCAGTTCAATGGCTGAGCGGACAGGATCGTGTTGGTAGCTGGACTGGATGTAGCGTATGAGCATCGCAGAGCCAGGCACCTTCTGGAACGTATTCGTGATCTCATGAACGGATTGCTGTAAAATTCTTTGGGCTTCCTGGAACTCCATGTTTGGTGGCAATGTGTCGAATCGACACTGACTGGAAAGAAGGAATGGCGTGTTTAGTGTGCTTGTTGAAGTGAGGTTGAACTCGCCTCCTGGATATTTTGTCACCTACCGACAAGACTAAACGCGGAAACCACGGGCTGGCTTTGCTTTGCCAAGACAGGCTAACAATGAGCCCCTGAAAATGGCTTCCGTTTCGCTTCGGGCAACAATCACATGACTGAAGTCACATGATTGCGTTGTAAAAGACAAGATGGCTTTTACTGGCAAGTACAGGTATCTCAGTCAATTTACTGACATACCAATCGTTAATTTGGTGTCTTTATTGCCTCTATATGTTCAGGTACCAGGAGTATTTTGTGGCGGAGAATGGAGGCTTACATAGAATTAACGATGTGTATTGAGACTACTTTACAGTACCGACCCACCAATATAGCTACAGATATCGCCAGTTAGACTTCAGTCCTGTTCCATAATACTAGAGTTCGTTGGGGATGGAATAGCCAAAAGCTCATAAGGTTTAATTTCGATCCATCATCTCATGGAGCGGGATTTACCCCATTTACTCAAGTCCAGATAAGAGCATACCAGCCATGTTGAGCGGGTATTAAAACGCGGGGTCTTGGATGGTGGGGGAGGAGACGGAGGGGAGGTTATGTCAGTCAAGCCTCACTAGAACTTGAGGCAAAAGCATCAGTGTTTTAAAAAAAAACCAGAACCTCACTCGGTCTCATTTGCGAAATGCCCTCATGTAACTCCAAGCTGCAGCCTGATTTGCTCACGGTTGCTTACGGTTGAGGAGACACGCGCAAGCCATACAGGCAACCAACCCAAACGACCCGCTCGAGCTATGTGTTGTGTATCCAGGCTCGCCAGGCCAACAGCCTCACAAAGCTTCCTTCCAACGTCTGAACTTTCATCAGTTGTTTTCTATCCTCCCCTTGGAACAAGCTTTCAAAACTCCCGATAAAGTTAAAATGTTAGTGACATTCTCCCCAACCATTTGGTATCGTCTGCACAACGACTTCCTTGGACGCTCAACCGTGCTGGATGTCGTGAACGATAATGAGGATGACTCGAGTGGAAAGCTACAAATGGCGGATGTAGGGAACTACTCTGGACAGTTTTGGTGTGTATCTCCAGGATCTGCTTCTTATTTTTAGGATTGGTTTGGATGATATCTAACCTCTACATAGGCAACTGCGACCTCATCCCTCTAACGATGGCAGCTACACGATCTGTTCATGGTTCCTTGGCCCAAACAAAACACTGGGGTTTGAGGACCAAAGTTTCGAGGTCAAGCTACAAGCCACCGAAAGATCTACGGCTCAGAAATGGAGAATTGTGCCCTGGTTCTACGAGAACGAGGAGGGAGGATGTCGATGGGATGGAACATACAGACTGGTATCCGGAGAGGAACGTTGGCCGAGACAAGAGCTATGCTTGGATACTTATTGTAATACACATGAGTTGTTTGTTGGTACCGGAAATCATCTCGGAAAGCATTGGACCATTACGCCTGTGGAGAAGATTGATGGGAGAGCTATTGAGTTTTTGAGCAACCTCACAGAGTGAGGTGTGTTGCAAAATTGAATGTGGGGTTTTCGTAAAGACGTGATCTTTGAAGACTACCTGTATTGGCACTGTAGAACGCCTTGATCTCAACATTCCACTGCTGCAAACTCCATCACCCCGAGAGTATAGTTTGAAGTGATAGGACAATATCAACTATATGAGCCTTGGAGTTTGAGACAAGCCTCGAAGTACAGTGCATAGTGCATAATTATATAGCTCACAAAACTAGAGCGCCAGAACTCACTGTCTACACTCAAGTAACCTTTTCTCAAAATCATAAGTAAAGATTTGGATTACAGTGTCTGAAATCGAAAAGCGACACCAATCCAAATCCGTGCCTCCCCAGATGTGTTGTAATCATGCCAAAAACTCCCCGGGATTATAAATATGCCGTCGTGCTAAACATCAAAACACCAATTCTCGTGGACCCATATCCCCCAATATATTACTCCGGTATTCCCAATCGTAGAAATCATATGTTCAAGACGCCATTGCATGTGCAGATCCCATATTCCAAGCCTGGGACCAAAGGCAATCTATCCCAGCTCCGTAAGGTTGAATTTATTGGGGAAGCATTTTCTTGACTTCCTCGTCGCTCAGTCGGATCTCGTGTACTGGGTCCCGCTTTCGCTCGAGTGACTCGAAGTCACTCTCAACATATGATGGAAGGAATATCTCAGGGTTCCAGTCGAAGCCTTGAGACGAACGTACACAAGTAATCTGGACAATATGTATTAGCGAGAGCTCTTTACTACCCCTGGAACCAGGAACAAAACTCACCAAGCGAGGGACCCCATCTGGATCACCAATATTGATGACTGTGTGCTCTTGCTTGGAGAATGATGAGCCTATTATGTATTAGCACACCAAATAACTCCTAAGTTGACTGGGGTTTTAATTGATGGTGTTATCTTCATCATAGGCAATTACTCGCTAAGTGTATGAGAACATCAGGAGATAAGGAATGCCGGGGGAAAAGAATAAAACATACTGAGCAGGCTTGGTCTCCGGATGTGGCTATGTTTGGTGCTAGAAGAAGGAGACGGAGACGGAGTCTGGTTCTGCGGAGTTCTTGGAGAACTGTAGGAAGACGAGCTGGAGCTCGTAGCAGCAGCCTTACTGCTCTCCCCGGATCGACTGGGGATGTTGATGGAGGAAGACATTGCGAGACGATATAGCTAAAAGGGAGTTCAAAAGAGGGTACTATTCTCTGTCAAAGAGAAGTGAGCTCGATTTGTCGTTGTATTGAGATTTATGGGTGTTGGTAGAGCAAAAGTGACAATGAATGAGAGAGGACGCCTAACATGGTGGACTGCCAACACCAGCACCAGCATCCCCCATGATGTGACTCTCCGGCGGACGGAGAAGTGGGGCCAGATGTGGGTGCCGTGATTGCGCTACTGCACCACAAAGGGTCCTGTAATTGCCTGATTATTAAGGCACAAACGATTCACCGTTACGGGAACGAGGCAATACTTCGTAGTAACCAGTATACACTAGTCCCAACAGGATTAGCTCTTGTTGCCTTATATATGAGGGAATAAGGTGAACGCCTTGTCATGCTGCTTGCCTGAACGCGCTTCCAGAATATACAGCCTTGAAACCTTCCTTTTGTAGATTCTACATATCACCCTCAACACATTCACGAGCAACGATCGCAGAGGTTTAACTCGTTACCTAATAGGACAATCCAACCACTAAACACCATGGCGGACGTTTTAGTAGAGAGCACGGCAAATCAGGTCCTACCACATCGTAAACAGATGCCATCATCTATCCCCAACATCGATAGTTTGGAAGGTCTAGGAACAGACGGCAGTGATGAATACTCCACTTTGAAGAAGCTTCAGCGGCACCTAGAGTATGTTGGCAGACAATCCGTTTCTAAATCATGACTAACTTGAAGGTAGATATATCCATCTGCAAGAAGAGTATATCAAGGACGAGCAAAGGTCAGCACAATCGGACTCGGGGACTTAGAATTGAGACTAACATTTCACAGGAGTCTAAAGAGAGAGTTGGTTAGAGCACAAGAAGAGATCAAGCGCATTCAAAGTGTGCCCCTAGTTATAGGACAGTTTATGGAAGCTATCGATCAGAAGTAAGCTATAGCTTCAAGAGAACCATGCCAGAGACTAATACATTTCAGTACCGGTATTGTGCAATCTTCAACAGGTTCCAACTACGTTGTCCGAATTCTCTCAACCCTCGACCGTGAAAAACTCAAGCCATCTTCTTCCGTTGCCCTCCACCGCCACTCAAATGCCCTTGTCGATATTCTCCCCCCTGAGGCTGATTCCTCTATTGCCATGCTTGGCGCAGATGAGAAGCCAGATGTAACATATGCAGATGTTGGTGGATTAGATATGCAAAAGCAAGAGATTCGGGAAGCTGTCGAGTTGCCATTGACCCATTTCGACCTTTACAAGCAAATTGGTATAGATCCTCCACGAGGTGTTCTTCTCTACGGACCTCCTGGGACTGGGAAAACAATGTTGGTGAAGGCTGTGGCAAACTCTACAACTGCAAATTTCATCCGTGTTGTTGGTTCTGAGTTTGTACAGAAGTACCTGGGAGAAGGACCTCGTATGGTCAGGGATGTTTTTCGAATGGCCCGAGAGAACTCCCCAGCAATTATTTTCATTGATGAAATTGATGCTATTGCCACCAAGAGATTTGACGCCCAAACTGGTGCAGACAGAGAAGTGCAACGTATTCTCCTCGAGCTTCTAAATCAAATGGATGGTTTCGACCAGACATCCAATGTCAAAGTAATTATGGCCACCAACCGAGCGGATACGTTAGACCCTGCTCTTCTTCGTCCCGGACGTCTGGATAGAAAGATTGAATTCCCTAATCTTCGAGATCGCCGAGAGCGACGGTTGATTTTCACCACTATCGCCAGTCGTATGTCATTATCACCAGAGGTGGATCTCGATAGTTTGATTATCCGAAATGATCCATTAAGCGGAGCCATTATTGCGGCCATCATGCAGGAAGCTGGATTAAGAGCTGTGCGGAAAAATCGGTATAACATCATTCAGAGCGATTTGGAAGATGCGTACAGCAGTCAAGTCAAGGGTGCACAAGAGGCAAGTTTATCGTTCATCTGTTATATAAAGAGCTTTTGCTAACATGTAAACTATAGGCCCAGAAGTTTGACTTCTACAAATAGATGAAAGTTTGGATGAATTGATAGGAAAGTATAGCGATATCATGTGCCGTGGATGAGTGGCTATCGGCCTAATATGGATGGGAGGAGTGGTCAAATTCCCAATCACAAATGTACCAACACAATAACCAGGCAGTCTGTAATTTATAGACGGTCCAAGCTGCCAATATGGACATTTTTGCTACCATTCTCTTGATATTGATATTAATTCTTTGTGCCAATTAAACTGAAAAGCACCAGTTCTGTTGGAAGTTAAGTGCCCAAACTTGAATGCAACCAACGCTCTAATTCATCTGATAGTTTGCTAAACTTCTCGGTAGCTATAATGTTGAGAATTCCGTCTAAGTTCTTCACGAGTTCCTGCATGAGGACTGTGGGATTGCTCAAACGGTTGAGCTCGAGGGGAAGAGCTAGCGATGCAGTTGAGAAAGAGACCTTCACCCGCACTAAAAATATCTTGCAGGCTCACCTGGATGTTGCTAGCTAGGTAGGTAAGATTAAAGTCAGAACAAGATATTAGCCTGGTAGGGATGATATGCATTGAAGGGAGCTCATGACTTTAGAGCCACAATTTATTTACCACTAGTCCAATCTGTTGTGTCAAACGTTCTGACAATCTAGATCGATATTAGTCTGAAAAACTCATCCGCCTAGAACAACCCAGTGAGATGGATTGAAACGGGTAATATTCGGGTCTGAGCCTCTAGATAGTTCATTGGTTCCGCAAACCTCAAGCTACCAAGCTGAGTATATTGTCACTGAAAGTCTGTATTCAACATTGAGTACCTACAACTAGAATCTTCTAGGCTCTCGTTCAAATAATCTGTTTATCACTTGAATATCTTGGATGCCTTGATATATTTGTAAGCTTGGTGGTTTGCCCAAAACCAGATACCTCATATAGGTGCACTCAGGAAATTGTTTGCTTATCCTCAACTATTTTATGACATGACACAGTCAAAAGTAATATGTGTAACTCGAATCAAGTATGGGCATTGTTGTACAAATGTTTTACATATTCAAAGAGTTTTTAAGCCATGTAACACTATTCGGTAAACAGGAACATGGGGGATGGAAACAAGCATTAGCCTCCCTCCTACCTGCAAAAGTTGGGCTATTTCGCTGCAAAGCAACAATTATGAACGTACATTAAAGCTAACCTTATTTGGTGTGTTTGAACGTTGATTAATAACATGCGTTACCAAGCGATCTTACGCATGCAGATGAATAAGCCCGATTTACAATCTCTGATTTATCTCAAAAGGGGAAATGGAACGAGTCAACAGTGTATACATTTGGTCGCTCGAAATCTTCGGTTAGATTGTAGTGGTGCAATCGAGTACAATTTACGTACTTCGGCAAAGTGTTTACTCACAGTAGTACACCGTTAGTGGAAATCTACACGAGATTCTTCCTTTTTTATTTCTTTTCGATGTAACCACTATTACATATTTCATGCACATAGAGTTATCTCATCACTCGGTATTTATGATGAGAATATATATAAAGTGAGGACTCCCAGGGTTTCTTTCGAAATAGAGTAGACTCCAACAATCAGATTGACCTCTCTTCCCCCGAGTCCTTCCACTCAAAATGTTGCTTATAGGATTGCTAGTATCCTCCCTTATTTCCAGTGTTACCGCTCGTCCATGGTCAAATACTCCATACACCAGAGTGCAAAAGCGGAGTACAAACGATACTAGTCATACCATATCCCCATCTACTCTCTTTGAGTTCCCAAACCCAACCTGGCTCGAGAACTTTGCAATTCGCCCAAATGGCCAACTCGTAATCACTCTCATAAGCCACCCGGAGATCTATATCTACGACCCTATCACACCAGGTCCTCCCACCAAGCTCTTCACTATTCCAGGTTACCTCGCCTTACTTGGAATAGTCGAATTCACACCCGACATCTTCTACTTCGTTGCAGGAAACTTCTCTTCGGCTGGAAGTCCTGAAGATGAAGGTATTGGCACGTATGCTATTTTCAAAATCGACCTTCGAGCCGACTCCTCACCCCATGCTCCAGCAAAGATCTTGGATATGCCAAAAGCAACGTTCCTCAATGGTCTGGAGGTCTTGAGTAAAGAGGATGGCCTACTAGTCGTTTCGGATTCAGGCCTGGGGCTGGTGTGGAAAATTGATGTCTTCAAGAGGGAGTACGAGGTTTTCATTGATGTTCCAGAGATGAAGATTGCCTCTGATGCATCTGCCGATGTTCAATTAGGTGTCAATGGAGTGCACGTGAGACACGATTTTCTCTACTTCACATCTATGACTCAAGAGCTGTTCTGTCGAGTACAGATCACGCGTAGCAGTTCTGGGTATGAAATCGGTGAGATCGAAACTCTTGCGACAGGTATATTTGGAGATGACTTCACCTTGGATAAGTTTGGAAACGCATGGATTACTCAGGATCCAATGGATCAAATCACACTAGTAATCGGTGATGGGACGAGAAAGGGAGAGGTGATAACGGTTGCTGGTGCGTTAAACTCGGCGACTGTGGCGGGTGGCACGATGTGCGCTTTCGGCAGGACGGAGGAGGATAAAGAAATTCTGTATGTCGTCACAAATGGAGGACTAGCTAATCCCCCAAACGGAGTTGTAGTTGGTGGAAAGGTCTTGGCTCTCGATACCACAGGATTTCTAGCTGAAGTTCTTGGTTAGAAGTAGAGGGGAAATGAAATATCGAGAATGGAATATTTAATATTCGTACGATAAATCTGCAGTGGTGATCGTTAGAATCTAGAAAATTGGGAACTTTTCAATGCCAGCATCTACCCATCGTAATGCAGTCTATCTATCATTTATATATAGACCATCTTTCACGTAGGACGGCAGAGTGCGTTTTTAAAGTCATTCCTGAAGTGACCATGAATCCGTGGTCTTTAATAAAGTTTTATAGGTTTAAGGGGAATTCACAGCAACAGGATCGAGAGCACTAGCAATATATTAAGTTTCTCATATATCGCTAGTGTGACAATAACAGTCTAGGACCCATATACCAAACTATACGGGGCAAACAGCTTGGAAAATAGGTTTTATATCAACGTCATATTATTAATTATTGCTCTCTCTCCTTGTTTTCGAATATGGACGTGGTGAGGGATTTACATTTTCATCTTGCTACTCGCCCCGGGAAGGAAATCCGTAACCTTCATAACTCTATGGACACAAATTCTATATGAATAAGCACATTCTCTACTAATATATGGACAATAAACCCCTTACTGGCGGGGGTCTAGAAATAAGCTTTCCACAAATCAAATTGAACTCAACGATAGACCATTAACACTGTGCAACGTCGTCAGCTCGAGACCGAAGTCTATATACAACCAGCTTCCGAATTCAACAGCAACGAGTCAATTCTATAAGTCAAGAATGGACGAGCAGTATCTGAATCTTGGGTCAGTCGCAACTGGTCCTTAAGATAGCGGACAAGCACCTCAATGGTGATACCTCGTTTCCCCCCAGATGCTGTCTTTCCTTTTCAGCTAGCAACATTGCTAACGTGCCTTATTGTGCGCACTTAGGACCACAACTTACTGTAGGTACTAAGTTTGGGACAAATTTAATTATGCCACGCATTGAGCCTGCTATCACCTACTGGCAGCTCCTTTCTTAACGTGGCTAACTTTGAGTAGCCAGCCCTCTGGCAGGATAGTTTCTACAGCTCGAAAAATCCACAAATCCGGATGATTAAGATCATATATGACCCATGGATAATGCTTTGGACCGATTGTGTAAAGTTTAGTAAATAGAAGAAATATATTTAAGTTGATGCTATTATGAATATCAACATAAAATAAGGGGAAATGGAATTCCGGTATTTATTCTAAGCTTGTCTATTCGTACTAGTACGCCAAGGCGAGTAGGAGGGGATAATTCTTTAGGATCACGAGTATACATTTCACTATACACCAGCCGGCTGAATGGATGGGTCTCACAGTTTGCCATAGCATTTCCTTGAAACTCAAGTCAGAAGGAATTACTAGTAGAATTAAGCTGGCTATTTGGTTGAAAATAGCTGGTCGATTAAGTTTATTAGTTAGACGAATACTAAACAAATAGACACTTCACCCTATTACTGTTGATTTTCTCGTCTTTGAAAACTCCTTTTAGCCCCAAACAACCTAAAATGTCTAAACGATTCGTTGAACATCTACCAAGGTAATTCCTTATTCTCAATAGCGTCGAAAAGTTTGCCAGATATGTTCTTGCGAGCAGCGTCATCAATCTTTTGAGAAGTTAGTCCTTTGCTTTCTATTCTAGTTAGTACCCTCGTAGAACCTGATGAGCTAAATTTAGACCTACAAGACTTGTAATAGCAATGATGCTTTGCTCCTTGGTGTGAGTTTTCTCCATACCCATTGCTCTAGCCGCTCTATTACCATCATCTGTCTGTACTGTACAAAACTATTATACAGTAAGCAAGATTCTTTGGTGATTGAAAGCGGGGGTTCACAAGCTTACTCAGGGTGCACGACAAATGCTATCAACCAAGGGTTTCCGCAATGGGCCGCTCTAAACATGACAGAATCAGTCACCCCACCTACATTCTAAGGAAGCTTTCATGACCGAGTAGTTGCTTACACTGTAATCCACTTACTCCCACCTTTGGCAGTACCATAGGCGGGAGCAACATGGGCGCCATAGTATTCCATTTTTTCAATGGAGCCAACAGCTCTTGAGGTAGTTATGAATTTGGGTAATTTAGACTACTCGAGCAATAGCTTCAAAGCCTGAAAGAGAAAAGGGGGAGCGACAGTGTTGATTTTAAAGCATCCAGTCATGGTCTTAACACTGACTTTGTCAAAGGGGTCTAGTTTTTCTAGAATACTGTATGTATGCGTCAATGCCAAACATCTTACACGATTTGGGATTTCTTTCCTCGCCAGCTTCAATCAAATCTACATTAGGGGCATATTATTCGAGGCTCAAAGTAACATCGGTTTAACTGCCTCCTGCTCCCAAAGCCTTAATAATATGATTCCCAGAAGATACTCAAGCAAAAAATCCCAGTGGTGTTCTCTTTGGTACCCAATGCTGACGTTCATACAGCTCCCACTGTATCAACTGTCTTGATTGTCTCAAATTCTCCTTTTCTTTATTCCCCAAATTTTGATTGTTACAGCTTCGGACTGCAAAGGTAAGCACAGCATGAAGAGTTAAAGTCGCGTCGTTCGCAGCGTTGTGGAGATCAAACTTATTGTGTGGGATCGCAAGTCCTGTTAGAATTGCACCGAGGGTAAAGTTGGTAACAACGAGAGCTGTTGCATTCTCTAAGATGACCTCGGCTCTAACAATACTACGCGCTATGAGATGCGTATCGACAACTCCTATCACCTTCACCAACGACGAAATATCGACACCTAGCCGTTGAATGACTTGCAGGTCATGCTTCGGGGAATGACCTATAAGCACCACGTCCCTCCATACCGTCTTATCAGCAAAATTCATGTCCTGGATCATCAAGCAGTCTTTGATAGTAGTAGCGAGGTTTTCCTGTGTGACATGAAATGTTTCTGCGAATATGCATTCTCTAAAGTCGGTAACATCACACGAAACGAAGTCCTCCGAAGAGTGAGATGTTGAGAATTGTTTTGTGATGATAGTCCCAGTTTCAAGACATGTAATCGAGCTGGCTTTAGAAAGAGGTGAAGTAACGTTAAGACGTCGTGTGTCAAGCACTGCGATACCGAATTCCTTAACCAGTGGAGGACCTGGTTTATTGATTTCATATCTTGATACCTCAAAATCGATCGATACAAATACCACATCTAGCGAGTGTTCTGCATCGTTGATGACGAGAGGCATAGACAACCCTAGGCATTGTAAGATAAGTTGAGATCCTCCATCAGGCAGAATAGGTGGTTTGTGTTTTGGATATTTGCGAGGTGACATTTGTGCATGCAGATAGCTTTCAAGTCCGTATATTTTCGTTTTTGTAGTAGCTTGAGGTATAGGGATATATATTTAGAGATTTCGCTAAGTACACTGTCGATAAATTGAATCTACGCCAGTATTTTGATGTGGACTGACTACTCTAGATACATACCTTACAGGTAACTAGCCTAGCTAGTCACATCCTCATGTTTTTCATACCACACGTGAAGTATAGGGGGGGAAATCAAGTTGTTCACACTAACCTTATTAGCTTAATGTATATATCAACACACTGTGATGTTCCGCATTAGTCCAGAAAGATATTAACCAGGACTATATCTATATTCCAGCCTACGGGCTAAGAAAGAATCAGGCACAATTCTGACATAGATAGAGAACCGCAAAAGCGAATCTGGTAAGTATGATATCTACAGTCGATTAGTTCCTATAGGAGCACGCATACTTTCAGACCCTGAATCTATTTTTAGACATAGTTTACTAGTTCACATGCACAAATTGCACTACATCCTCGCTTAATCAAAGGGGTTTTTTCCGTTGTGCTTTTATAGTTTAAAATCATGCACTAAATTCTATCTCAAAGAACAACAGTGAACAATGCCATTTGCTATTCACATAAAGAAAGTTTTTCCTTCTTGAAACTTACCCATTGCCAACCCCTTAATTTCTTTTCACCGTCCCCATGCATCTGAAGTAAGTAGCTTCTAAGCAAAATACTATGCCATATATTTCATCCCCCAAAAAGACAACAATATGTCCAACATGTGGTGCGCAGCACGTGGAAAACCTCTGTCCAAACTGTCAAGAACGCGATCGTTCCGACGATTGGTATGAAGATGCAGAAGAGTGCCACGCATGGGTCATGTTATCGAAGCCGGAAAGCATCAGGAGATTTCTGCCCCCTAGCATTGAGGACGGATGGCTAGACGTCGGCAAAGGTGAGCATTTGAAGAACACTGCTGATGACGGATACATCCTTGTTGGGGAGTGAAGAGAGCGGGGTTTGAATGACGAACGTCTCAAAAATAACAACGATCGAGTGAAGGATTGTTAGGTAGGTGAGTGGGTTGTCCTTTTTAGAAGCATGACGCGCGATTATTTACTATCTTCCTTGCTCATTTCACATAACCCTAAATGCATTTCAATATGCCCTATAGCACTTCTCTTTGACTTGAATAAACTATGACGTTGATATACCGCCAAACCATCTTTGTGGTTATTGTGATGTCAAAAAACCTACGTTCTTTCCTTATTCTGGGTCCGTCCACTTTAGAGTAATCAAAAGTTCATGGTTTCCGGAATCATGTACTGTGAATGAAAGGAAACGAGCCCCAGCCTGGGTTTGCAGCTTTTCGGCAACCTGCTGGGACAACTCTCTCACATCAAATCGAGAATTTTCTATAGTAACTTTGCTATCCACGTGTTCGATCATAAGTTGTCCGTATTCTATGTCCGTGACGTCAAAAATATAGTCTGTTTGTCCGGCAAGGAGGATACAAGATGTCGTCGCAGAAGTAATCATCAATTCGATCGGAAGATCTTGAAAGTAGTAAAGTCTGGAGACAAAGAACTCTCGTCCTTGTACCGACTCTGGTGGACTTGGGCTTCCCACAGTGAGTTCGCCAGGCTTTACCGTTCCAGCAACTGAAGAGGCAAGACTAGAAGTTGCAATCTGCAAAATATGTGCCCTACTCTCCATGACAGTATTGGTGTGGTAAAACTTCAGTTTGAGTAATGAGCGCATTTCTAATTCCATTGCCTTCATAATCCCCCTGAACCTTTGGATCTGTTGCTGGTCCGCCCACGTTAAGATTTCCGGTATCCGCCATTTGGGATACAATTTCATGTGGGCATGAGACATGCCAAACCCACCATGCTTCCGGATGAATAGGTCGCAGAGAAAACATGCCGATTTGCTGGACCCGATCGCTCTGGGTCGTTTTAAATTCTTGGCCGTCTCGTAGAAAAGAACCAACTGCACTTCACCGTGCACAAAGCAGGATGCAGAGGCACCAGGTGGCTGTGCTCCAGGATATGACTCACAGACTTCTAGCTTTAAATTCCTAAAGAGGTCTCTAGTCTTTGGTTTCCCGCTGGCCCGTATGAGATCATCGCAGATCTCGAGGTATTTACTCAGCTTGTCAATCTCAAGCACTTCTCTGCCTTCGGTCACACTTTGACTCAAATTAAGTCCTTGTAGCCTCCTCTCCAGCGACTTTCCAGCCCCTTGTCGTGATATTGTATAGCTCTGCTGGACAATATGTTTTAGAACATCTACCTGAGAGCTTTGTGTTGTGTTGTTGATAGACTTTAATAATTCAACTAGTGTGCTGAGCCCATTTCTAATTGACTCAACTTCCGAATTTTTCGAAAACTTTCCGGTCGGAATAGATTTGAGTAGATTTAGCTGTATCCTCGCATAGAGGGGCCCAATATCTTTGCCTTGGTGAAAGTAGGCTGGCTTTTTCCACATACAAGATCTTGTCCGTGCATGAATACGCTTTTGGCTGTAATTGATGATCTCATGGAACAGCTTGTCCTTAGATTCTTGATGCCGCCTACCTAGATATAATTTAGTCTACTAAGTCGGGTATTGCCTCTGAAGGATCTTTTATACCTTGGTTTGCGTGCTCTTCAACTATACGCAATATCTTAGAAAGGCCGCCTACTACATATGGCGTAGGCGTGTGATTGGATGCAAGTCTCACAGTAAGAGAAACAGGCTCTATTGATTCTTCGAGAGTCGCAGCCGTGACATACTCCACACCTTCTTCAGCATGAGCCAAGAAAGCGAAATGGTCAGCCAGGTGCTGTTCTTCCTCGAGGCTCAATAAGTATGCTGCGTCCTCCAACGATCGCTGATTTACCACTCGATAATCAGCCGGCTCTCGGGGACTCCGTCTATTCCCCACTCGCTCATGGAGTAAGTATAAAGTCCTATAAAAGCTTTGTGAAGTTTTCGGGCTCCATATACGCCTTGAAGCCTGCTTTGATTTAGCAAGCCGGGTTTGCTCCATATAGAACTGTTAATATTGGATACTCAAGAAGGACACTTCAACCTCACAGCACTGGAAAATAAAGCTGTATTACTAAAAAATAACATACGGACTACGCTACGGAGAATCTGAAGCTGAGGAAACTACTCGGCGTGCCGTGATATGTTTGCCACACCTTCCATGCAGCTCGGTGCATTGCATATGCAAGAACACTCAACATCAGTATTCTCTCATGCAAATAGGACAATTCAAAACATAACTAGCCTCGAAGACCTTTAACTAAAAATCAACATCACTAATTTCAATCAGTAATAAAACCAGGTAAGAAGCATTGCTCAAGGTAGGTATATGTTAGCTAGCTGGCTCTATGAAAAAGGAACAGTTGTCAAGCTCCGAAACAAAGACTTGACGAGGACCAGATGAGGGGCAGAGCGAAATGATATAATATGACTATGAACATTCGACACAGCGAGAGCGCAATGTCATCTGAAACGATTACTCCGAGGGATTGCTCTTTTAGTTGCACGCATTGGTGCCCGATTTGGTGTCACTAACAACGTCATTCCCTTCCATCATCAGCATCAGCTGCTCTTGCACATCACAGAAAGTCAGTTGCGAAACACCTCACCTCGTGCTGCTTACCCTATATCTTAGGTGATAAAAAGTATCTTCTTTAACGACTTGCACAACAATACGATATAGTAACTAGTACGCTAGGGCACAGCATACAACTGGCGTGAAAAACAATTCGATGCAATGCAAAATTGGTAATAAGAACATCAGGAAAAGAGAAAGCAATTGCGCTTCATATTACAATTCAACTTTACATATCCATCGTTCCTTGCTCATATTGTAAACCATAATCAAAGCTATGCTAGCCAGCCGTCACTATCCCACCGTCGAGGCCTCCACCCCCGCCTCGGACCAACAAGCAAAATAGCAAAATCATATCCATTAAGACAGTGTGTATTTAAATGTGGAAAGCCTCACATCAACGCAAAAGAAAAAAAAAAGGGGTATTTTCTCCCATTTCAGGCATTGTCATGTGACAAAACGCCAAGAAATCCAGTACCGCAAACTCCGCTCCAAATTGTCCATTACCTGCGCCGCTTAGTTTGTAACAAATAGGTATCAATCGTACAATCTACCACCTGCTTCAAGAAGAAGCCCTTTCTACCATCCCTTCTTCCGTGCAAATCGCTTGTTCAAAAGTGCAAGCACCTTTGGAACGTTGAACTGCACGTACTCAAGATCAAGATCTTCTTGATTATCTTTTTGCATCTCTAGGAGATCATCAAGTTTCAAATCAAGTTCCAATAAACCACGATTACGTCCTGTTTTTAAGTTAGACTATGATGAGTCCCTGAGAGGGTAGAACGGCTTACCTTTATAGTGGAGTGAGATAACAAAGGTACCGGGGAGCGGACTTGTAAAGTTGAAGTATATATTCGCCCGTCGGTTGTCAGGGACATTGCTCTTCTGGATAACACCCTGCTTTTCCAGCTCTTGATGCGTGAACTTGTACGGTCCGAGCACCTGGTGTTTCTGTGCTTTCCTTCTCGTGCCTTCGCTCTGACTACGAACATTGTGGAGATAGCTCTTGTAGGTCTCAAGCTGCCCAACGAGGTAACTGTTATGGTCTCTAATGGTCTTGAACACCTCATCTAGTTTGGAGGTTTCCACTAGAACACCATCCTTCAACGATCCAAGATGCTGAAGCTCTTGCTCAACCTCGTCGCGGAGTGGGCTAAAGTTATCAGACTTGTCGATGACTTGAAATTCTTGCAATTGACTGAGAAGTTCCATTGCTCGGATTCCCTTTCGTACCATAACTGCATCGTTCCGGGAGGTTGCAGCAGCATCAGCTACCCGCTCTAGGCGCAATGGCCTTCTGGCAACGGCATTATTGCTTGGCATTGACCGCATGATTTGTACAAATGTTGACTTCGCTTCCATGAAGTAAATTTCTTCCTGGGTAATATCTAGAGCAGCTGTCAAGTCATAATCCGTCTCCCACTTGCTAAATAAGGGTAGGTTGATTGCCCTGTTCTCTTTTCGTGGAAGTTGGGCTGGGGCTGGGCCAAGATCGTTCAAAATGATGGCAAGATGTGAATTGTCATCCTTGTTCAACTCATTGGTGTGTTTCTCCAATAACGCATGGGTCGAATAGACTTCATTGAGCGTGATCGAAAGTTCCAAGTCTTTCTTGGATAGCGCCACGTAGTTGTCCATTTCCAAGCTCTCGTAGAAATCTTGAACTTCACACAGATCGAGCATAAATTTATTGACCCGTTCCTTGTTACCTTGGATGAACCCTTGGAGTTTGGCCATATAAGGCTCCTTCGAATATTGAGGTTTGTTCGCAAGGTTTTGAAGCATTTTGGCAATCAACGTTAACGTTCTCCTTGGCTTCTCGTCGGGAGTTCCGTCGATCAGCATATATGATTTTGGGGTAACAATGGCCGGGTTGATGAAACGTAAGAAAAAGAATCCTCCAATGAGCGTACAGATAACCTGATCATTCGCGTCAGGGTACTTCCGTTTAGTGAGACTCCGAATTTGTTTGCATATCCATCTTATACCATAAGGTGTTTCTTCAAGGCCGTCGATAATGGTTGTGAGAAATCCATTCGTGATCTCCATTAACATTGTTAATCTCGGCTCAATGATAGCCTGGACTTGCATGTTGTCTGCTGCTTGTTCCGCAGTAACTCCTCTTGGTAGCGAGGCTGGCAAGCTTCCTGTATCCTCTTCAATTTGCGCAATCATTCGCTCGTAAACCTTCAGAGGGTTGATTTCCAGATCAAGATCCTTCAACTCGATGAGCCCATTGATTCGATCCGCCAGCACAGTCTTCAAATAACTTTGTCCGGGTCCTCTTCGCGTATAGGTAGTCATCATCCTTGAAACGGGTGTGTTGGCTCGCAGGAGAGATGAGTATTCTGGGGTGCTGTCGAATTGGTATGTCAAAACGGACTAATCACGTTAGCGAAGTTAGCGTGGCCTGAATAGAATCATTACCTGGAACATAGTGAGCAGTAGATGCTCTTCTCGGCTCTCATATTGGTTTCCATAAATTGTGAACATTACTGTCTGAAGTAATGAATCTATCTCGGCCATTGTAACCAGTCGGCAAAGATGCGCGATATGTCGAGGCTCGGATTGCAAGAGGAAAAGGAGATTGCCATATTTCTGAGTCTTTTCGTCGTTTGGAAAGAAACCTTCTTGCAGGTCCGAAGCGTCTTCAAGATGGCTTGCGACTTCATTTTGCTTTACTGGAGTCAGTCTTAAGCAAGTCACTGAGCACGGGTGATCCTACCTCTTCCAATGCCATTCTATTTTGAATCAACAGGGCTATCCGCGAGTCCAGATACCGGACGTCCTTTTCTAATACGAAGTTCTTCTTTGATTGCGAAGAGATTTTAGATTTGAGATCTCGCAGAATCTTCTGGGCTGTTTGGATATGTTAGTGGGTTGAAGTGACCGAATCATCCCAGGGAAACACAATTGCATACCTTTCGCAAGGTCATCCTCTATTTCCAAGTCCTTTTCGTTCGCAGACATGCTCATGTAAAGGGTTGTCATGGAGTATCTTTTTGATTGCCGGACAGAGCGCCCGCCATCGTGTGATGACATTGTATTCTGGCGCGACACCGGCTGGAAGGACGACGAGGACGCTGTCGACGCCCTTGATGGTGCTAGGATGCTCATGATGGCGGATTTTTTTGGGGTTGAGAGAGCGTGGGGTGGTTGTGGTGAAGGGATGAGGTAGAGTCTCAAACCGAGCGAGCTAGATAGGAGAACAAAGAACCTAACAAGGATTGGCCAATGGAGTGTTTGCTGGTTTGGAGTAACAATGCAAGGCGCATTCAGTCCTAGAGTATGCGGACGCTGTCTCAGTATGCGAAAGTATATGCAACAGCTGCGAAGGTGGTGGTTTGGTTTTGGTGGGTTTTGGTGGAGATTCGTCTCTTATTAGTTGTAGAATGCCGACCAGCGACCTGGGAGATTGGATCCCAAATATGTGATTATGACCAAGGCCAAATATTCATTCGACAAGACCTCGCAGACTCCGATTCCGACACCGAATCGGTACCCTGTACCGGTGGTATGCTGCCTCGAGTGTTGTGCGACGAGGGGAGAGCTTCTTCAAATGTAGTCGGTGGTGCCAACTGCCGCGGCTGTTGCTGGAAGTTGCAGATAGCCAGGAAAAAGCAAGATCGGGTGAGAGGGGGGGTGTTCCAACGATGTCCCTATAGTTGGTGGTGCAGTGTGTTGTATTAGAGGATGGATGGAGGTGAGCGACTGAACGAGTAAATATTTTGAGAGACTCAAGGTGGAGGGTGAAGGGTGAGGGTGGAGTAGAAGGTTTGGGTGGACTGATCAAGGAGGAGGAGGTGTTGTTGTAGTAGTCGTAGTATGTTGTAGGAGATGGCTGACTA
>Ga0247734_1000749_pt1 | contig 26910 bp, 24 predicted proteins | sample UWRJL103311B2_FD_180933 | JGI IMG/M metagenome (GOLD analysis project Ga0247734, IMG submission 180933) | Plant litter microbial communities from Arlington Agricultural Research Station in Wisconsin, United States - UWRJ-L103-311B-2 | ecosystem: Environmental > Terrestrial > Plant litter >...
CCTATTCCCTGAAGCTGGTCGAGGAAAAAGGCTACGTCTACGTTCACCCGTACGACGACCCTGACACCATCGCCGGGCAAGGCACGGTGGCGATGGAAATCCTGCGTCAGCATCCGGGGCCGCTGGACGCGATCTTTGTGCCGGTCGGCGGCGGCGGTTTGATCGCCGGCATTGCGGCGTACGTGAAATACCTGCGTCCGGAGATCAAAGTCATCGGCGTCGAGCCGGACGATTCCAACTGTTTGCAACAGGCCATGGCTTACGGCGAACGCGTGGTGTTGCAACAGGTCGGGCTGTTCGCTGATGGTGTGGCGGTGGCGCAGATCGGCAAGCACACCTTCGACATCTGCCAGCACTATGTGGACGAAGTGATCACGGTCAGCACCGACGAAATCTGCGCGGCGATCAAGGACATCTACGACGACACCCGTTCGATCACCGAACCTGCGGGCGCGCTGGGCGTGGCGGGCATCAAGAAGTACACCGAGCAATACGAAGTCACAGGGCAGACGTTCGTCGCCATCGATTCAGGCGCCAACGTCAATTTCGACCGCCTGCGCCATGTGGCCGAGCGTGCGGAGCTGGGTGAAGGGCGCGAGGCGATCATCGCCGTGACCATCCCCGAGCAGCCGGGCAGCTTCAAAGCGTTCTGCCAGGCCATTGGTAAACGCCAGATCACCGAATTCAACTACCGCTATCACACCGACCGCGAGGCACACATCTTCGTCGGCGTGCAGACCCATCCCGACACCGACCCGCGCAAGGCGCTGGTGGCGAGCCTGACCGAGCAAGGGTTTCCGGTGCTGGATCTGACTGACAACGAGCTGGCCAAGCTGCATTTGCGGCACATGGTCGGCGGGCATTCGGAGCGGGTCAGTGATGAGGTGGTGTTCCGCTTCGAGTTTCCGGAACGGCCGGGGGCGTTGTTCAACTTCCTGAACAAGCTGGGCGGGCAGTGGAATATCTCGATGTTCCACTACCGCAACCACGGCGCGGCAGATGGCCGGGTGGTGGCGGGGCTGGTGGTGCCGGAGGATGAGCGGCATCTGGTGCCGGCGGCGCTGGCCGAGATTGGTTATCCGTATTGGGATGAGACGAATAACCCGGCGTACAAACTCTTCCTCGGCTGACGCGAAACCTGTAGGAGCGAGTGGGCGGCATTCCGACTTGCCCGCGAAGCTAAATGCACGGTGTGTCAGGTAAACCGCGTCGTCAGCTTCGCGGGCAAGCCTCGCTCCAACAAAGCTAATCGGGCAACGTGTTTGGTGCCCATTCAACCGCCGAAGTCGCACCTCTGTAGGAGACAACTTGTTGGCGAGGCGGTTTTGCGGCGTGTCAGGTGGGCCGTCTCGCGAACAAGTTCGCTCCTACAGACCCCCGATGTTTCGCACCTCTGTAGGAGACAACTTGTTGGCGAGGCGAATTTGCGGCGTGTCAGGTGGGCCGTCTCGCGAACAAGTTCGCTCCTACAGAGCCCCGATGTTTCGCAACTCTGTAGGAGACAACTTGTTGGCGAGGCGGTTTTGCGGCGTGTCAGGTGGGCCGTCTCGTGAACAAGTTCGCTCCTACAGGAGAATCTGTGTTCTGGGATTACTGAACAGGGGCGGTTTCTGTTGAGGGCGCTGTGCTTGGCGCGGGTTCAACCGCCGGAGTGGTTTGCGGCGTTGCGGCCTCAGGTGTAAACGCATCAGGCTCGCTCGGCGCAGGCATCGGCTCGCTGCCCTGCCCTGCCGCTGGTGCGGGCTCGGTTGCCGGGGTTGCCAGAGGCGCCGGGGTGACCGCAGGGGTAGCAGCGGCTGGAGTTGTGGCCGCAGGCGCTGCTGGCGCCGCCGGAGCGGGTGTCTGCTCGGTCAATGCCGCAGGCTTCGGTGCCTGGGCTGGAACTTCCGGCATGCCCAGATCGGTCTTGGGTTTCTCTTCGATGTGCGCGGTTTTCTTCACTTCCGCAGGCAGGAAGTTTTCCACCAGCGCGAAGAATCGGTCATAGAACTTGGGCGAAGCGACCGTTTCGCTGCCGACCTTGACCATCGAATCGTCGGTGGAGCCGATCGGCATCGACACCGAACCCAGCACCCCGACACCCAGGCTTGCCGAATTGTTCACCTTTTTCAGAGCGTAACGATCTTGCAGGGCGTTGGCGAAAATGGTGGCGCTGTTCTCAGTGCCGTCTGCTGCACACACCACATTGAAGCTGATCTCCATGTGGGTTTCGCCGGTTTGCTGGAAGCTCTTGTGACCGCTGATGATTTTCGGGTCACTGCTGGTGATGATGTAGCCCTGGCTCAACAACGCGCGGCGCGCGGCTTCGCAGGTGGCTGAATCCGCCACTGGGTATTTGCGCGAGAACGTCCCGGCGTCGTCAAAATTTTCATGCTCGTAGACAGTCTGCTTCTTGGACGAGCAGCCTGCGACGGCCAGCAGGGCGATCGCCCAGCATGCGGTACGAAAGCTCAGTAATTTAGACATCGAACATCCTGGAGGAAAACGGCCGGCAGAACTGCCGAGCAGAGAAAGCGCCGGTAAGTCTGCAACATCGATGGCGCAGGATCAACGCACAGTTTGCAACCATCCGGATACAACAGGACGGGCGGGTCAGCATCGGCGCTGGCCCGCCCGGTCCAGGGAAGCCAGACAGATCAAACGTTGCCATGCTCCAGGCGCACGCCAAGAAACTCCAGCGCGCGCCAATAGCCCGGGTAGGTCTTGCCCACGCAGTCGGGGTCCTGAATGCGCACGCCGGACACTTTCAGCCCCGCCAGCGCAAAACACATGGCGATTCGGTGGTCGGAGTGGGTGTCGATCAGCGCATGGCTGTGGGTGCCGGCCAGCCCGGGATCGGCGGCGACCAGAAGATCATCGCCCTCCACGCTGGCCAGGCCTGCGCGGACCTGATTCAGGCCGTCGTGCAGTGCCTGCACACGGTCGCACTCTTTCACACGCAGGTTTGCCAGATCAACGAAGCGTACGGGCGTCTCGTTGAAGGCAGCCAGTACCGCCAGTGTAGGAATCGCGTCCTGCATCTGTGAGCCGTTGATGACCGCAGGCATGTGCGGGAACTGCGCAATGATCTCCATCGCCTTGGCGTCAGGCTGAGTAAAGGCTTGGGCGGCGACGCCCAGGTCGATCTTGCCACCTGTCAGCGCTTCGGCAGCCCACAGGTAGGTGGCAGCGGACGCATCGGGCTCAATCTGGTAATCACAGGCGGCGTAGCCGGTGGGCAACACGCGCCACAGCCCTTCGTTTACCGCCTGGACCTCAGCGCCGAAAGCGCGCATACAGGCCAACGTCAGGTCGATATAGCCGCGAGCGCCGATTTCGTTGCCGGTCAGCGCGACGTCGATGGGCGCATTGCCACAAGCAGCCACCATCAGCAGTGCGGACACGTATTGGCTGGACAGGCCGCCGTCGATTTCAAACCGTGTGGCCGTGATCGAACCGGTCCCCCGAATGACCACAGGTGGACAGCCGGTCGCGCTTTGAGCGTCAAGCCCGCCTTTGCGCAGGGCTTCGAGCAGCGGGCCAATCGGGCGTTTCTGCATGTAGTGATCGCCGTCCAGCGTCACGCTGCCGTTGACGGTGCACACGGCGGCAGTCAGAAAGCGCACAGCGGTGCCGGCATTGCCGAGAAACAGCGGACCGGTCGGGATCTGCAACTGACCGCTGCCGGTGACCACGAAACTGGTGTCGTCCGGCTCATCGATGGTGACGCCCATCTGCCGCAAGGCTTCGGACATGTGCCGGGTGTCGTCGCTTTTCAGCGCCCCGCGCAGATGACTGGTGCCTTTGGCCAACGCGGCCAGCAGCAACGCGCGGTTGGTGATGGACTTCGAACCTGGAGGCGACACATGGCCGGTCAAGGGTACGCCTGGCGGGATCACAGTGATGGTTTGGTTCATGCCCATTGTCCAGCTCTCCAAAAAACGAAAATCAGGCAGCGTGCCGAGCCGCTAATAACGAGCCGGCAATAGTGTCACTTCTCGATGAAATCTGCAGCACCGCATCGCACGAGCAGTCAGGCAACCGCCATACGCACCGAAAATTCAGGCACAAAAAAAGCGACCCTAAGGTCGCTTTTTTTGTTGCCTCAAGGAGTTCAAGGCCTTGAAGCGGTGTATGGCGCAGCGGACGGGACTCGAACCCGCGACCCCCGGCGTGACAGGCCGGTATTCTAACCGACTGAACTACCGCTGCGTATCGCTCGGACTTTCGCCCGTTTGAAACTATGAAACCGGCTTCGAGCGCCTGTTTCGTGTAACCCTGATCAAAAGCCTTAAGCTTTCAATCGAAGACCGGGAAAACCCGATCTTGACAATATGGCGCAGCGGACGGGACTCGAACCCGCGACCCCCGGCGTGACAGGCCGGTATTCTAACCGACTGAACTACCGCTGCGCGTCGGTGGACTTTCGTCCGGCTGAAACCCGAAAGTTTCAACCTGTAGCTCTCAACGATGGTGGGTGATGACGGGATCGAACCGCCGACCCGCTGCTTGTAAGGCAGCTGCTCTCCCAGCTGAGCTAATCACCCTTTGCTTCGTTGAGGCCGCGAAATTTACGCAGGTGACGAAGCTAAGTCAATAGCCTGCTTGAAGTTTTTTTAACACCAGCAGAAATGCAGCTTCAAGCCGCAGGCTCAAAGCTTCAAGCCGAAAAGCAAAAAAAGCGAGCCACGGGGCTCGCTTTTACTTGCAGCTTAAAGCTTGAAGCTTGTCGCTGCTTCTACGTATAGACCATCTTGCGACTCATGCCGCCATCCACCACGAACTCCTGCCCCGTGACGAAGCCGGTATTGCGTGATAGCAGCCAGGCCACCAACGAGGCGACGTCTTCCACTGTCCCTACCCTGCCCGCCGGATGCTGGGCGTGATCGCTTTCCGACAACGGCTCGGCTCGGCGCGCGGCTGGATCACGTGCGTCGATCCAGCCGGGGCTAACCGCGTTGACCCGAACTTCCGGCCCAAGACTGACGGCCAGGGCGTGGGTCAACGCCAGCACCCCGCCCTTGCTGGCAGCATAAGCTTCGGTGTCGGGCTCGGACTGATGGGCACGGGTGGAACTGAGATTGACGATACTGCCGCAATGGGCGCGCAGGTAAGGCGCGCAATGCTTGGCGAGCAACATGGGGCCACTGAGGTTTACCGCCAGCACGCGATTCCAGTGGGCTAGATCCAGGCTTTCCAGAACGGTGTTATGCGGATCGGCCACTGCGGCGTTGCATACCAGCGCGTCGAGACGCCCGAACATGCCCAGTACATGGGCCACCCCAGCAGCAACTTGCTCCTCACTGGCGACGTCCATGACCACGAACGAGGCGCTCTCTCCGAGCCCCTCGGCCACCAAAGGCCCGCGCTTGCCATCAACGTCGGCCAGTACCACTTGCCAGCCTTCAGTGATCAGCCAGGCCGCAATGCCCAGACCAATGCCGCGCGCAGCCCCGGTGACCAGTGCAACCCGGCCATTGTGAACAGCGGTAGCGTCCATCGCATACTCACTCACAATCAATACCCGTGATCAGCAATCAGAGCGCAGCCAGACCACGGGCCAGATCGGCTTTGAGGTCAGCGACATCTTCCAGGCCTACGGCAACCCGAATCAGGCTGTCGCGGATGCCCGCAGCTTCACGTTCCTGCGGCGAAAGGCGCCCATGGGACGTCGTGCTCGGATGCGTGATGGTGGTCTTGGTGTCGCCCAGGTTGGCGGTGATCGAGATCAGGCGCGTAGCATCGATGAAGCGCCAGGCGCCGTCTTTGCCGCCTTTGACTTCAAAGCTGACCACCGCACCGAACGCCTTTTGCTGGCGCTTCGCCAACTCGTGCTGCGGATGGCTTTCAAGGCCTGCGTAATGCACTTTCTCGATGCCATCCTGCTGCTCGAGCCACTGCGCCAGTTCCAGCGCGCTCTGGCAATGGGCACGCATGCGGATGTTCAGCGTTTCGAGGCCCTTGAGGAAAAGCCAGGCGTTGAAAGGGCTCAGGCTCGGCCCTGCGGTGCGCAGGAAACCGACCACTTCTTTCATCAGCTCGGCACGCCCCACCACCACGCCACCCATCGCCCGGCCCTGGCCGTCGATGAATTTGGTCGCCGAATGCGTGACGACGTCTGCGCCCATCAGCAACGGACGCTGCAACGCGGGAGTACAGAAGCAGTTATCCACCACCAGCAATGCGCCCTTGGCGTGAGCGATTTCAGCCAGTGCGGCGATGTCGACCAGTTCGGCGAGCGGGTTGGAGGGCGATTCGACGAACAGCATTTTGGTGTTCGGCTTGATCGCCGCGTCCCAGCCCGACAGCTCAACCAGTGGTACGTAATCGACTTCCACGCCGAAGCGTTTGAAGTACTTCTCGAACAGGCTGATGGTCGATCCGAACACGCTCTTGGAGACCAGCACGTGATCGCCCGCACTGCATAGCGCCATGACCGTGGCGAGAATGGCCGACATGCCGGTCGAAGTCCCGACCGCCTGCTCGCCGCCCTCCAGCGCCGCAATGCGCTCTTCAAACGAATGCACGGTCGGGTTGGTGTAGCGCGAATAGACGTTGCCCGGCTTGTCACCGGCAAACGTGGCGGCGGCATCTGCCGCCGTGCGGAACACGTAGCTGGAAGTGAAGAACAACGGATCGCTGTGCTCGCCTTCCGGCGTACGGTGCTGACCAGCGCGAACAGCGAGGGTATCGAAACCCACGCCTTCGAGGTCGCTGTCCAGTCGACCGGCATCCCATTCCTGAGTCATGCGGTCTACTCCTTGTCTGAATTAGTTGTTGTACAGATCGATGATCGCGCTCACTGCCTGGGTCTTGACCTTGGAGGCGTCGTTGCGCGCCTGCTCGATCTTGTTCAGGTAATGCTCGTCGATATCACCGGTCACGTACTTGCCGTCGAAGACCGAGCAATCGAAGTTGTCGATCTTGATCTTCTTGCTGCCGCTGACCGCTTCGATCAGGTCATTCAAGTCCTGATAGATCAACCAGTCGGCACCGATGAGGTCGGCCACGTCCTGGGTTGAACGGTTGTGAGCGATCAGCTCGTGAGCACTCGGCATGTCGATGCCGTAGACGTTAGGGAAACGCACGGCCGGGGCCGCTGAACAGAAATATACGTTTTTGGCACCGGCTTCACGGGCCATCTGAATGATCTGCTTGCAGGTGGTGCCGCGCACGATGGAATCGTCCACCAGCATCACGTTCTTGCCGCGGAACTCAAGCTCGATGGCGTTGAGCTTCTGACGTACGGATTTTTTCCGTGCAGCCTGGCCCGGCATGATGAACGTACGGCCGATGTAGCGGTTCTTGACGAAGCCTTCGCGAAACTTGACGCCCAGATGGTTAGCCAGCTCGAGAGCGGCAGTACGGCTGGTGTCGGGAATCGGAATGACCACGTCGATGTCGTGATCCGGGCGCTCGCGCAGGATCTTGTCGCCGAGCTTCTCGCCCATGCGCAGACGCGCTTTGTACACCGAGATGCCGTCGATGATCGAATCGGGACGCGCCAGATAGACGTGTTCGAAGATGCATGGGGCGTATTTCGGGTTGGTGGCGCATTGACGGGTGTGCAGCTTGCCGTCTTCGGTGATGTACACCGCTTCGCCAGGTGCAAGGTCACGGATCAGGGTGAAGCCGAGCACGTCGAGGGCCACGCTTTCGGAGGCGATCATGTACTCCACGCCTTCGTCGGTGTGACGCTGGCCGAAGACGATCGGGCGAATGGCATCCGGGTCGCGGAAGCCGACGATGCCGTAGCCGGTGATCATTGCGACAACCGCGTAACCGCCACGGCAGCGGTTATGCACATCGGTCACGGCGGCGAAGATGTCTTCTTCGGTGGGCTGCAGCTTGCCGCGAACCGCCAGCTCGTGGGCGAAGACGTTGAGCAACACCTCCGAGTCGGAGTTGGTGTTGACGTGGCGCAGGTCAGATTCGTAAATCTCCTTGGCCAGCTGCTCGACGTTGGTCAAGTTGCCGTTGTGGGCCAGGGTGATGCCGTAAGGCGAGTTGACGTAGAACGGTTGAGCTTCGGCCGAAGTCGAGCTGCCCGCTGTTGGATAACGCACGTGACCGATGCCCATGTGCCCCACCAGACGCTGCATATGGCGCTGATGGAACACATCACGAACCAGACCGTTGTCCTTGCGCAGGAACAAGCGGCCGTCGTGGCTGGTCACGATACCGGCAGCGTCCTGGCCGCGGTGCTGGAGGACGGTGAGCGCGTCATACAGCGCCTGATTGACGTTCGACTTGCCGACGATACCGACGATGCCACACATGCGACACAACCCCTACTTAGTGGAACTGGATTTACCGAGCACTTCCTGCGGCGTTGTAGGCGGCAGGAGGTGATCCTTGAACGGAATATCAACAGGTACGCTGATTCCGCTGGCTAGCCACTTGCTGGACATCCCGAGAATCAGGTTTTTCGACCAGTCAGCGACCATGACAAATTGCGGTAGCAGCTTCGATTGCTGCCACCATTGATCCTGTTGCACCGGCCCCAGGCTTAACAGCCCGACCGCTACCACAACCAGCAGGCCTCCGCGCGCCGCGCCGAAGACCATGCCCAGAAAACGATCGGTCCCGGACAGCCCGGTGACGCGTATCAGTTCTCCAATCAGAAAGTTGACCATGGCGCCGACCAGCAAGGTGGCGACAAAAAGAATGGTGCAGCCCGCAATCACGCGTGCCGAAGGTGTCTCGATGTAATTGACCAGATACTGCGACAGCGACCCGCCGAACATCCAGGCAACCACTCCGGCGATGATCCAGGTCAGCAAGGACAGTGCTTCTTTTACGAAGCCACGCTTGAGACTGATCAAGGCAGAGATGGCGACAATCGCAAGGATCGCCCAGTCAACCGGAGTAAATGGCACGTTCACGCCTACAGACGGATAAGGCGGCGCATTTTAGCAGAGCGCCGCCCTGCCGGTAAGCGGGGATTTCAGTGGGGTTTGATTAACTTAATCAATAGGTCGAACGCATAGGTGACATCGAGCCTGCAGGAACGAATTCATTGGCGAGCAGTGTGGACCTGACACATAGTCATTGGCCGACATCAAGCCCCGCGAATAAATTCGCTGCTACAGAAATGAGCAGGCTTACCGGCGCTCTGGCTGGAAGCGCACGACGATACCCTTGAGCTTTTGCTGCTTGTCCAGTTGGTCACGCAGACGATCTGCTTCTGCGCGCTCGATCAACGGGCCGACAAACACACGGTTCACGCCATCCGATGTGCGGATGTAGGCGTTGTAGCCTTGGGTGCGCAGGGTTTTCTGCAGGTTGTCGGCATTGGCTCGATTGGACAGGCTCGCCAACTGAACGGACCAACTGACAGACAGGCCATTGGCGTCGACCTTACTGTCTGCGGCGGATGCAGCCGGAGCGCTCGGTGCCGGGGCGGCGGCTGGAGCAGGCTTGGCCGCGGCCGGTGCAGGCGTTGGCGCGGCCTTGGCCGTCGCCGCTGGCTGGGAAACCGCCTTGTTAGGCGCGGGTGCAATCGGCATTGAAGGCGGCTGATTGACGGGCGACAACTCTTCGTCAGTCGGCACAGGCTCCTGAGGCAGAGGCTGTTGCTCGGGCACGCTCACAGGGTCGACCTTGACCTGGGGCGCAACGGGCGCGTGAGGGGCTGCCGGCGCATCGACTTGCACATGACGCGCTTCGTCCTGACGCGAGAACAGCATGGGCAGGAAAATCACTGCCACCGCGACCAGCACCAGGGCGCCGACCATCCGTTGCTTGTAAGCCTTATCCAGCAAAGCCATTTGCCACTTCCTCCGTGACGTGCCGACCGAGCCATTCCAGACCCTCGGCGACGCAATAAAAAGACCCGAACAGCACGATTTCATCGTCGGCCGTCGCGTGTGCGCATTGCGCTTCGAGTGCCAGCGCAATACTCGGGTAGGACGTCACTTGTGCATCAAGGTTCTGCAGGGCATGGGCAATCTCCTCGGCAGACAGACTGCGAGGGGTGGGCAGTGGCGCCACCGCCCAGCTGTACAGGCTGTCGGCCAACGCCGTTACCACACCGACCAGATCTTTGTCGCTCAGCAGTCCGAACACTGCCAGACGTCTGCCGGTAACCGGTCTTTGCGAGAGGCGCTCGGCAAGAAAATACGCAGCGTGAGGGTTGTGGCCGACATCCAGCAACATATTCAGTGACTTGCCCTGCCACTCGAACGAGCGACGATCCAGGCGGCCGGTGACGCGGGTTGCGAGCAAGGCGGCGCGGATCGAATGTTCGTCCCAAGGCATGTCCAGCAGCAGATAGGCCTGGAGCGCCAACGCGGCGTTCTGCATCGGCAGATCGAGCAGCGGCAGGTTGAACAACTCAACGCGCTGGCCCTTGCTGTCCGTGCCGAACCAGTTCCAGCCTTCGCCGTCGAGGGACAGATCGAAATCGCGGCCTCGCAACGACAGCGGGCAGTTCAACGCCTGGGCACGTTCGAGCAGCGGCACCGGCGGATCGAGGTCGCCGCACAAGGCAGGTCGGCCTTCGCGGAATATGCCGGCCTTCTCGAAGGCCACGGATTCGCGTGTGTTACCCAGCCAGTCAGCGTGGTCGACACCAATGCTGGTGACCAGGGACAGGTCGGCATCGATCAGATTTACAGCGTCCAGACGACCGCCTAATCCCACCTCCAGCACTACCGCGTCCAGCGCCGCCTGCTCGAACAGCCAGAACGCTGCGAGGGTGCCCATCTCAAAGTAGGTCAGGGAAATGTCGCCGCGGGCCTGTTCAACCACCGCAAATGCTTCGCACAGCTGCGCATCGGTCGCTTCCACGCCCTGCACTTGCACGCGTTCGTTATAGCGCAGCAAATGCGGCGAGCTGTAAACGCCGACTTTCAGCCCCTGGGCTTGCAGCAGCTGCGCTACGAAGGCGCAGGTCGAGCCTTTGCCGTTGGTGCCGGTGACGGTGATCACACGAGGCGCTGGCCGGGTTAGCCCGAGCTTGAGCGCCACTTGCTGTGAACGCTCAAGCCCCATGTCAATGGCCGAAGGGTGCAGTTGCTCGAGGTACGCGAGCCATTCGGCCAGAGAGGGTTGGGTCATATGTTGGCCGGAACAGGTGGAACGACGATAGGTTCGATTTTTGGCGCGATGAACTTGGGCGTCGGCAGGCCCATCATCTGAGCCAGGACATTACCCAGACGCTGACGCAGTTCCTGACGATGAATGATCATGTCGATCGCGCCATGCTCCAGAAGAAACTCACTGCGCTGGAAGCCTTCAGGCAGCTTTTCACGGACGGTCTGCTCGATCACCCGCGGACCGGCAAAACCGATGAGCGCCTTCGGCTCGGCAACGATCACGTCGCCCAACATCGCCAGACTGGCAGAAACACCACCGTAAACAGGGTCAGTCAGCACCGAGATAAACGGCAGGCCTTCTTCGCGCAACCGCGCCAGCACTGCCGAAGTCTTGGCCATTTGCATCAGCGAAATCAGCGCTTCCTGCATCCGGGCACCGCCCGAAGCGGCGAAGCAGACCATTGGGCAACGTTTTTCAAGCGCGTAATTGGCGGCCTGGACAAAGCGCTCACCGACGATGGCGCCCATGGAGCCGCCCATAAAGGAGAACTCAAAAGCAACAGCCACGACCGGCATCCCCAACAGGGTACCGCTCATGGAGATCAGGGCGTCTTTTTCGCCGGTCTGTTTTTGAGCGGCGGTCAGGCGGTCCTTGTATTTTTTGCTATCACGAAACTTCAGGCGGTCGACCGGCTCAAGATCGGCGCCGATTTCGTCGCGACCTTCGGTGTCCAGGAAAATGTTCAGGCGCGAACGTGCATTGATGCGCATGTGATGGTTGCACTTGGGGCACACGTCCAGGGTCTTTTCCAGCTCTGGTCGATACAGCACCGCCTCGCACGAGGGGCATTTGTGCCACAGGCCTTCAGGCACCGAACTCTTCTTGACCTCGGAACGCATGATCGAAGGGATCAGCTTGTCTACCAACCAGTTGCTCATGCTTTCTTTCTCCAATTCCGGTGGCTCGAACGCTGTGGCGGTAAGCGCCACGCGCATGCCCTTGAGCTAAATTCATGTGCAGCGTTCATCAGGGCCGTCGCAGCGATCGGCTTCAAGCCTGACCTGCCGCACCTGCACCTTTAACCGCTGCCCTCAACCTTGTCACCACGAGACGCAGGGCGTCTTCGCTCATTCAATCGGACCTGCCCGCAAACTGCGGTGGCAGGCTAGTGGACGGTAACTGCGCGCCGACCGTCACATCGCGATCCCAACCTTGCAGCCGACCCAGGCGTCAGGCCCCGTGAACCGCACTCATGAAGGCGCGAATCTTGTCGTGATCCTTGATGCCTTTACTCTTTTCCACACCGCCACTGACATCGACTGCGTAGGGCCGTACCTGAGCGATCGCCTGGGATACGTTAGCCGAGGTCAGACCGCCGGCCAGAATGATGGGCTTGCTCAGCTCTTTGGGAATCAGCGCCCAATCGAACGTCTCCCCGGTGCCGCCAGGTACGCCTTCGACGTAGGTGTCCAGCAGAATGCCGCTGGCTTTCGAATACTGCTTGCAGGCGGCGGCGATGTCGTCGCCGGCCTTGACCCGCAGCGCTTTGATGAAAGGACGATGATAGCCCTCGCATTGCTCTGGCGTTTCGTCGCCATGAAATTGCAGCAAGTCCAGCGGGACCGCATCCAGTGTTTCGTTCAGCTCGCAGGCGCTGGCATTGACGAACAGGCCGACGGTAGAGATAAACGGTGGCAACGCAGCAATGATTGCCTTGGCCTGCTGGGCGGTGACTGCCCGGGGACTTTTTGGATAAAACACGAAACCGATGGCGTCGGCTCCGGCCTCAACGGCTGCCAACGCATCTTCTATGCGGGTAATCCCGCAGATCTTGCTGCGAACGGCTGACATGTCGTGAAACCTCAGGTCTTTTCGTAAAGTGCCGGATGTTAGCAAATGCTTTTCCGGGCGTCAGCCGCCAAGTTCAGCGAAGCCTGTCAGAAAGTGCGGCCCGACGTAGCGCTCCGGCAATGGAAACTCGTCGCGGTATTCGACCTGTACCAGATACAAGCCGAAAGGGTGAGCCGTCACACCGCCGGTTCGGCGTATCCGGCTTTCCAGTACCTCGCTGGCCCATTCCACAGGCCGCTCCCCTGCCCCGATGGTCATTAACACGCCGGCAATGTTTCGCACCATATGGTGCAGAAATGCGTTGGCGCGAATATCGATCACGATCATCTTGCCGTGGCGGGTCACTCGCAGGTGATGCAACTGCTTGATCGGAGACTTGGCCTGACACTGCCCTGCGCGAAACGCGCTGAAATCATGGGTGCCGACCAGATACTCAGCGGCCAGCGCCATGCGCTCGACGTCCAGCGGCCGGTGATTCCAGGTGATTTCCTGATTCAGATGCGCTGGACGGATCTGATCGTTGTAGATCACGTAGCGGTAACGTCGGGCAATGGCTTTGAAACGCGCGTGAAAGTCTGCCGGCATGACCTTCGCCCAAGTCACGCTGATGTCATGGGGCAAATTGATGTTGGCGCCCATGGTCCACGCTTTCATCGTGCGCACGGCCTGGGTGTCGAAATGCACCACCTGGCCACAGGCGTGAACGCCGGCATCGGTGCGACCGGCGCACATCAGGCTGACGGGAGAGTCGGCCACTTTGGACAAAGCGTCCTCCAGGGTTTCCTGCACGGTGGTCACCCCGGACGCCTGGCGCTGCCAGCCGCTGTAGCGTGAACCTTTGTATTCAACGCCCAAAGCGATTCGGAAAAAACCTTCGGCTGCCATTTCGGCGGCTGGTGTTTGTGCCTCGGTGTCTGTGGTTGCCAAGAACTTAAAGCCTGTGGGTGTGCGCAAGGGGCGGCCATTATACGGCGACAGAAAAAAGACGCCACGCGCCGGGTCCACAAATGCAAACGACCGCCGAAGCGGTCGCTTGCGTCAACGCACAGGAAATATCAGACCAGCCGCGACAGCATCTCGCGTGCTTCGGTGATTTGCCCGTCGTCTCCTTCGGCCACGACCTCGTCGAGAATGTCGCGAGCCCCATCTGCATCGCCCATTTCGATGTAAGCCCGCGCCAGATCGAGCTTGGTAGCCGCTTCATCGGTGCCCGACAGGAAGTCGAACTCAGGCTCGTCTTCGGCCAGCAGCGCATCGTCTTCGGTGAACGTCGGCGCATCGTCAAACGGCTTGGCGATTGGCGGCTGCTCCAGACTTTGCGAGAGTCGCTCCAGCTCGGCATTCACGTCGTCGATCTCGGAAGCGAACGCTGCCGAGGCCTGCTCGGTTTCAATCTCGTCAGCCAGAGAAAGGTCAAAATCGGCCGGCAGGTCCAGCTCCTCGTCCGCCCGCGAGGCAGGCTGTACATCGCCCAACTCCAGCCCGGCATCGGACGCTGGCAACTCACGCAGCTCGTCTTCCAGGCCCAGAAGGTAGTCGTCCTCGACTTTCAAGGCCGGCTGGTCTTCGGACAGATTCAGATCGAAATCGGACAGATCGTCAGGCTTGGTCTGGTTGGCCTCGGTTTGCTCGCGCAAGATAGCGTCAAAGTCCAGCTCTTGAGGCGTTGACACCGCCAAGGGCGCATCCAGCTCCAGATCGCCCAGGTGCAACTCGCTGGAGCGATCCTCGACGTGGGCCGGCGACGCGGCTTCCAGCTCATCCAGGCTCAAGTCGAACGCCGTATCGAAATCATCAGGGTCTTGCACCGGCGCTTGCGCAGCCACGGGCGGGACGACCGGCGCAGGTTCGGCTGCGGGGCGCTCGTCGTTCAGCAGGTCCTGCACGTACTGCTCTTCACGCTGGGACGCCAGGACCGCCGCGGCGGCACCCGCCGCAGCGATGGCCGCAGCCGCAGCCATCGATGGGTAGCGACTCTTGAGCTCCTCGACTTCAGCGTGGTTCTGACCGTTGGCAATCAGCTTGCGTTCGTGGGCGACGAACTCGGCCCGGTTGTCCTGCTCGGCATGAAGCTCCATCAGTTTCAGACGCAGGTCGCTACGATGAGGCTCTTCGTGGATCGCTTCTTCGAGCAATTCGACGGCCTGATTGATGCGGCCGTAAGCAATGTGGATTTCAGCCTGGACCAGCGCGTCAGCCGGATGTTCGCGAACCGGCTCAACGACCGCGGTCGGCGCCGGTTGCGGCTTTGGGCCAGAGGGGGGTACCTCAAGGCCTTCGAAACTGTTTTCCGGCAAATCCAGGTCGGATCCGAATTCATTCTCTTCAGCCAGAGCGCGGGCCATTTGCCGATGCTTTTCGGCTTCGACCATGGCATTGCGACGGCGCGCCAACAACAGCAGCAGCAATAACACGATCAGCAACGCACCGCCGCCCACCAGCCCCAAAAGCAACGGGTTGGCCAGCAGCTTGTTGAACGGATTGTTCGAATCAGCGGCTTCAGCGGGAGCGGCAGGCGTCACGGCCAGTGGCTGATCGGGTGTGGCACCGGTGACGGTCGCGCCATCGACCGGCAGCGCATCTTCCGGGGCGATTTCGTTGGGTGGCTTGCCGGATGCATCAGGCGCCGGAGCCGCAGGAACAATAGCCGCCGGCATTGCCGAATTGGCAGGCGCAGCCGGATTGGCAGCGTTATTGGGATTGGTCACGCTGTTGGGGCTGACGGTGCTGTTGGGGTCAATCGCAGGCGGTGGCACTGCTGCGCCAGCGGCCTGCATTTTCGCCAGCTGATCGTTCTTGAGCTGGATCAGGCGCTGCAGCTTGTCGACCTGACTTTGCAGGTCACCCATCCGGCTTTTCAGTTCTTCGTTGTCGCGGCGCGTGGTGTCCAGGCTTTCCTGGGTGGTGGCCAGCTTGCTGGCCAGCTCTGCGTTGTCACCGGCTTTGCCCTTGGCGGCGGCTTTGTTATCGGCCGAAACCAGGCTGAGGTTATCGGTGGCGTCGATCTGCGTGGGCGCAACGCTGGCGCGGTCACGGCGGGTCGCGTCGACCTGACGGGTACCGCTTGGCAGTCGACGGCCCTGGCGCCAGGCCTGATTCTGCTCAGCCACTTCGGCGATGGCGCGAGGCTGCGGCATGGCCGTTGATTCGGCAGGACTGGGCAGGCGCAGGACCTGACCCTTCTTCAGACGATTGATGTTGCCGGCGATGAATGCGTCCGGGTTCAGCGCCTGGATCGCCAGCATGGTCTGTTGCACGGTGCCGCCATTGCGCACGCGTTCGGCGATTTCCCACAATGTATCGTTGTTGAGCGTGGTGTATTGAACCAGCTTGGGCTCAGTCGGGGCGGCAGGCTCAGCCGCAGGCGGGGCAGGAGTTGCGGCAGCGGGCTGAGATTGCGCAGGCGTGGCTGCCGGCGCCGTCGATGGCAGTTGCGCGGCAGCGGCGGCGGCTTCCGGCGAGAATTTGGGCGGGTCGAGCAAAAGGCTGTATTCGCGCAGCGCACGGCCATTGGGCCAGAGCACTTGCACGAGGAATTTTACGTAAGGGTCACGAACCGGTTTGGTCGAGGTGATGCGCAGTACGCTTTTGCCGCCGGCGTTGATCACCGGGGTAAACGTCAGGTCATCAAGGATGGCCGTGCGTCCTACACCGGCCTGGGCGAATTCGGCAGAAGTGGCAAGGCTGGGCACTACCTGCGCAGCGTTCAGGTCCTGCACTTGTGTCAGCTCGATCTCGGCAAGCAGCGGTTGATTGAGCGTCGACTTGACGGTCAGACCACCGAGCCCGAGCGCGTTTGCCATGCCAGATGACAGCGCCGAAGCCGTAGCGATTGCTAATACCAGTTTACGAACCTGAACCATAGCCCATCCCTTGTTTAAAAATTCCCCGGCAACCGAGAAGATAAAGCCTGCTAGGGCGTAGGGCGTGTCGTCACGCCGCAGCTAGAATGATTCTTCGAATTGTCGGCAAGTATCTTTTACACAACGTCTTTTATCAACAAATGCGCAACCTGCACAGCGTTCAGCGCCGCGCCCTTGCGCACATTATCAGACGTGACCCAGAAATTAAGTTCAGACGCATCGTCGATCCCCTGGCGTAAACGTCCTACATAGACAACGTCCTGTCCTACGGCATCGCCAACCGCTGTCGGGTAATCACCTGCCTCTACCAGCTCAATGCCGTCTGCAGCGTCAAGCAATGCACTGACCGCTGCCAGTTCTACCGGGCCTGCGGTCTGCAACGACACGCTGAAGCTGTCGCCGAAGAACACGGGCACCTGGATACAGGTCGCCGAAATCTTGAGTAAAGGCAGCGCAAGCAACTCGCGCAACTCGGCGACCAAACGTTTTTCCAGCGGGACATGGCCGTTTGCGTCCGGTGTACCGACTTGAGCCAGCACGTTGAACGCCATTTGCCGATCAAAAATCTTTGGTTCCAGCGGACGAATATTCAGCAGCTCAGTGGTCTGTCGCGCCAGCTCAGTCACACCTTCGCGGCCCTGACTCGACACCGCCAGACAAGCAGTCACGTTCACTCGCTGTATATCGAGCACCGCCCGCAGTGGAGCTATGACTAGCGCAAGGGCCGCAGCACTCGGGCTCGGACAGGCAACCTGGTACGGTTTGGCCAATCCTGCCAGCAGTTGGGCGTTTATCTCTGGAATGATGTTCGGGGCCTGCTCGACCGACAGGCCCGCAGACAGGTCGATCACCGCGCAGCCGGCGGCGGTGGCGCGGGACGAGTAGCTGCGGGTAATGGCTGGGCCGGCGGCGAAGAACACCAGTTGCACTTTGCCGAAATCGAACTCATCGACTTCCCGCACGCGTACATTTTTGCCGCGAAACGGCACCGAGTGGCCGGCAGATTCAGCACTGGCCAGCAGATTCAGTGCGCCGACCGGAAACTCAAGCTCTTCTAGAATCTGGACGATGGTTTCGCCGACAGTACCGGTGGCGCCGACTACGGCGATATCAAAGGACTGGCTCATGCAAAAACCTCAGGGAAATCAGGGAGCGGCACTTTAACCGCCGAGTACCCGCCAGGCAATTTAAGTGGCGAGGCAGTGCAGGCGCCCGGCATGGGATGTCGAGTCAGGGCTCCAGGCCAATTTTGAAAAATTCGCCGCCACTCCATACGCCAAGCCAGCGCTGGCCGTCTATGTCACGGGTGATCGCCAGATCCACCAGTTGATAAAAGACGTTGCGATGCACCAGCGCCTCGAGATTGGCGCGAACATGTAGATAAGGCGCGGGTTCCTGGGTTTGCGGGTCGATGCTCACGCGCAGGCCGTGCTCGGCGCCAGCTTGAACCACATCATCGACATTGGTGGTGAAGCGCAGCACCTGCGACTCGCCCTCGCCCTCCACTTCCAGCAGCACCGCCACGAAGGGCGCGTCGTCGACCTTGATGCCGACCTTTTCGACCGGAGTGATCAGGAAATATGTGTCGCCGTCGCGGCGAATGATGGTCGAGAACAAGCGCACCATAGGTTTGCGGCCAATGGGCGTGCCCAGGTAGTACCACGTGCCATCACGGGCGATACGCATGTCGATATCGCCACAAAAATCCGGATTCCACAGATGCACTGGCGGCAAACCTTTGCCAGAGCTGGGGATCTGCGCCAATAAATCATTGGCTTTGCCCGGGCCACTCATAGTTGCTCCTTAGCGACGCTCTACACCGATCAGGCTACGAGCGTAGTCTTCCATGGGCGGACCAAGCAAATCTTCGGGCTTAGTGTCGTACAGCGTGAGCAATCCGCCGCGACTGTGGATGCGCGCCGAATCGATCAGGTAGCGGGTGTTGGTTTCGATCAGCATCAGCTGAATCACGCCGCTGTCGATGCCCAACCGATCGAGCGCTTCCTGGTCGGACCACTCGTCGAAGTTGCCAATGCGGTCATCCGCGCGTGCAAATCGGGTGTACAGCAGATAGTGAGCGCCTGCGCTGCGTGCCTCATTCATGGCTTCATCGAGCCCTTCCGGGCCGCGTGCTTTGCGGACCATCGGGAAGTATTCGACAAAGCCCTTGAAGGCTTCTTCAGCGACGACATTGGGCCGAGGATAGGCACCGCCCGGCGGCACGAAGGCACCTTGGGCGATATAGATGAAGGAGTCGGGTTGCAGCCGCCAGTTGCTGATGCGGCGGGTCGAACTGTGGTCCAGCAGCCCCGCGTCGCTGAGCTCATCGTGGGCGCCTTGCGCCAAATCACTGACGTGCATGCACCCACTCACAGCCAATAGCGCCAGTACTAACAGCAGGCTACGCATTAATCTCTCCAAAGGCCGGCGACGGAAAACCGGCGAATGGTCGTCTAATGCAGCTTTTGCGCCACCTCCGTCAGCTGCCGGAGATTTCCGGCTTGGGATCGTGGGCAGGGTCGATATCACGTTTACGCTTGTTGCCCATTCGCACGCCAATGTCCATCAGGAACTGGAAAAACCCTTCCTGATCTTCGAGAACATTGCTCCAGAACGGCGAGTGGTACAGCGCAACGGCACCATGCACCAAGGCCCACGCGGCGCAGTAATGGAAATACGGTGGCACATCCTCCAGCTTGCCTTCGGAAATCCGACCCTTGATCAGCAGCGTGAGGTGCTCGAAGTTGGAGGCGCGGATCTTGTGCAACTCCTCGACCATCTCCGGGACCTGGTTGCCTTTGACGACCTTTTCTTCCAGACGATCGAACAACCGGTAGCGCTGGGGATCGCGCATACGGAACTCGAAGTAAGCGCGGGACAGCGCCTCCTTGTCTTTGTCCACATCGGCGGAATGCAGCAGCTCGTTCAAATCACGCTCGTAGTCGAGCATCAAACGCAGATAAATCTCCGCCTTGGATTTGAAGTGCTTGTAGATGGTCCCTTTGCCGATACCCACCGCGTCGGCGATCATTTCGACGGTGACACTGTCTTCGCCCTGTTCGAGGAACAGCTTGAGCGCGGTGTCGAGAATTTCTTGCTCACGGCGCCGAAACTCACGGACTTTACGAGGTTCTTTCTGCATAGGAAGAGGCTGTGGGTTCAAAATCGAAGCCGCACATTATGCCTATGTTGCGCCAAATTGCACGGATCATCCGACCATCTTCACGTTACTTCCCTAATACGGGGGCGCGTCTACTAGCTCTCAATCGGACAGTGGTCCCTATGTATCCAGCGCAAAGACAGCAATCACCAGATATCGGCCTATTCGCTTCTATTGAGGGGCCTTTCGCAGATTTTTAACTGAAATAACGGGCAAATCGCGGCCAGGGCTGTGCATTGAGCTATGAATACGTCGTCGGGTATTCCAAAACTGTTTAAAAAACGTACAAACGATGCTGGACGACGGCTGAATCTGACCAATACTTAAAGTCGCTGACGTGGCATCTCCCCCAAATGGCGCGCCAGTAAAGGCACCAAAGGACAGCGTGTCTTTGTTTTACTCCTAATGGTCTTAACCCGGATTCACCCCCCAGAACCCGGGTTTTTTTTGCCTGCGATTTGAGCAATCAGGCCGTCACGTGGGCCAATGGGAACAGGCGGCGAAAATTCTCGGTCGTCTGCTCGGCAAAGCGCTCGTAGGTTTCGCCACGCAGCATGGCCAGGAACTCTGCCACTTCCCGAACGTACTGCGGCAGGTTCGGCTTGCCGCGGTAGGGGATCGGAGCCAGATAGGGCGAATCGGTCTCAACCAGCAGGCGGTCAGCCGGGACCTTGCTTGCTACATCGCGCAGTGCGTCGGCATTGCGGAAGGTGACGATGCCGGACAGCGAAATGTAGAAGCCCAGATCCAGCGCTGCCTTGGCCATATCCCAGTCTTCGGTGAAGCAGTGCAGCACGCCGCCCTGGGGCAACGCCGCTTCGCGCAGCAGGGTCAGGGTATCGGCGCGGGCGCCTCGGGTGTGCACGATCACCGGCTTGCCGGTGATGTTGGCAGCCTGCAGATGCAGACGAAACGAAGCCTGCTGCAACTCGGCGGCTTCTGGTTCGTAGTGGTAATCCAGACCGGTTTCGCCAATGGCTACCACGCGCGGGTGATCAAGCTCATCAAGCAACCAGGCCAACGCTGGCGCTTCGCCGGGCTTGAGGTCCAGCGGATGAATACCCACCGAGCAATCCACATCGTCGTAGCGCTCGGCGAGAGTCTTCACGGCACTCGCGTTTTCGGCACTTACGCCAATGCACAGAAAATGCCCGACACCCCTGCCCCGCGCGGCCTCAAGGGCAGCATCGAGGGAGCCGGCGTGTTCGGTCAGATCAAGACGATCGAGGTGGCAATGGGAATCTACGAGCATGGGGACGGGGCAACTTACATCGTATGGGTAGGACGGTCGGACTTGAGGGCGCCGGCCAGGTAATTTTCAATCATGTTGCGTGCGGTGTTGTCGCCGTCGTTGAACTGCACGCCTACGCCGGCAGCACGGTTGCCCTGAGCGCCTTTGGGGGTGATCCAGGTGACTTTGCCGGCGACGGGAATTTTCTCGGGCTCGTCCATCAGGTTCAGCAGCATGAACACCTCATCGCCCAGCTTGTAGCTTTTGCTGGTCGGAATGAACAAACCGCCATTCCTGATGAAGGGCATATAGGCGGCGTAAAGCACCGACTTGTCCTTGATGGTCAGGGACAGAATGCCGTTACGTGGACCTGGACTCAGTGGCAGACTCATCGTGACTCCCCGGGGGATAATCTGTGTTTTTTTGCGCAGCGTCGGCCAGTCTACCCTCGACCGGTCAGCTCTGCCCACTGCACCAATAAGGCTTCGAGCAACAACACTCGGTTCAAGTTCGCTTTGGACATGACTTTCTGTCGCTGCGCCAACACCCAGTCCTGCATCGACAGTACCTTGCCTTGCGCCGATTTCTGCGCCAGGTACTGAACCACCTTGCGCATGTCGGCCAGTCCCAGGCCCTCTTCGTCCTGCGTCAGTTGATAGCGCAGGATCAGATGCGACCACTCGCAGAACCAGTCGAACAGCAGCAACAAGGGGATGTCTTTCCAGCCCTCGGCCAGTTGCGTCGGCGAGGCCTGCTGCTTGAGTAACTTCTTTACGCCGTCGACGACCAGCGCACGCTGCTCGCGGATTCCTTGTCCCTGGAGTTTTACGGCGGCCAGCGGTGAGCCAGCGGCAAGGCTCAGCAACTCGACCCGCTCGTCCTCACTGGAACCCGGCAGCGCATCCGCCAGCCAGGCCAGACTCATGGTTTCGCTGGGCAGCGGGCAGGCTTGCTGCACGCAGCGGCTCTTCACGGTTGGCAGTAGACGGCTGGGCTGATGCGTGACCAACAGCAGCACCGTATTGCCAGACGGCTCTTCCAGACTTTTGAGCAAGGCGTTGGCAGCGTTGATGTTCATCGATTCCACAGGCTCGATCAGCACCACCTTGCGCCCGCCCATCTGCGCGGTCTGGACCACGAAACTGACCAGATCGCGCACCTGATCGACCTTGATCGCCTTGTCGGCCTCTTCGGGTTCCAGCACGTAATTATCCGGATGGCTTCCGGCGGCCAGCAACAGGCAGGATTTACACTCACCGCACGCGTCGAGCCCCAGCGGGCGCTGGCACAGCAAGCGGTGCATCAGGCGTTCGGCCAAGGCGCGCTTGCCGATGCCGATCGGGCCGTGCAACAGATAGGCGTGGGCATGTTGTTCGCGCCCGGCCATTTGTTGCCACAAGCTTTCCTGCCAGGGATAGGCCTCAGGCATGTCGAGGTTCCGAGAGCAACTTCAGTAATTCGGGCACCAACAGATCGAGCGAGGCCTGCACTTGAGGCAGTGGCAACGCAGCGTCCACCAGACGGTAGCGCTCGGGAGCGGCGGCAGCGCGATTAAGATAAGTACTGCGTACAGAGTCGAAGAACGCTCGCCCCTCCTGCTCGAAGCGATCGAGCCGACCACGGGCAGTGGCGCGGGCCAATCCGATTTCTACCGGCAGGTCGAACACCAGCGTCAGGTCCGGACGCAAAGCGCCCTGGACGAAGCTCTCCAGGGTAGCGATCCGCTCGATGGACAAACCACGGCCGCCGCCCTGATACGCGTACGTTGCATCGGTGAATCGGTCGCACAAGACCACCGCGCCACGGGCCAATGCAGGAAGAATGACCTGGGCCAGGTGTTGCGCCCGTGCGGCGAATACCAACAGCAGCTCGGTATCGGCGTTCATGGCTTCGTCGCTGGGGGCCAGCAGCAATTCGCGAATGCGTTCGGCCAACGGCGTGCCACCGGGCTCGCGAGTCAGCACGACGTCGATGCCGTGGCTGCGCAGGCGCTCGGCGAGGTATTCGCGGTTGGTGCTCTTGCCCGCGCCTTCCGGGCCTTCCAGGGTAATAAACAAGCCAGTCACAGGCGGTCCTTAATCAGATTCATTGCGGCGTTTTCCCGCTGTCTTCGCGTTTGTCAGGGCTATCCTCAGGCGTCGCCGACTTATCGACGGGCTGATCGGCCGTGGAAGAGGGTGGCTTGCTGTCCGTGTCTGGCGTGATGGTCTGCCCAGGGACAACCGGCACCGCTGGCACCGCTGGGTCCACGACGGGCGCTGGAACAACCATCGGCGCCGGGCTGGATCGGTAATCGGCACGACGCTTTAACTGGAACTCCTTGACTGCCGCATTATGCGCATCCAAGTCGTTGGAGAACACATGACTGCCGTCACCACGGGCGACAAAATACAAGCTGCTGCCCGCCACCGGATGCATGGCGGCATGAATGGCTTCCCGGCCAACCATTGAAATCGGCGTCGGCGGCAAGCCGGAGATCACGTAAGTGTTGTAGGGCGTAGCTTCCTTGAGGAAAGCGCGTGTCAATTTGCCGGTATAACGCTCACCCAGGCCGTAAATCACGGTCGGATCGGTCTGCAACAGCATGCCCTGCTCCAGCCGTCGCACGAACACGCCAGCGATCTGCCCGCGCTCCTGTGGCACGCCGGTTTCTTTCTCGACCAGCGAGGCCATGATCAGCGCCTGGTAAGGATTGCTGTACGGCACCTCAGGTGCGCGCTTGTCCCACTCCTCTTTGAGCACTTCATCCAGCCGGGTGTAGGCCTGTTTGAGCAACTCCACATCGGTCATGCCGCGCACGTAGCGATAGGTGTCGGGAAAGAAACGACCTTCGGGAAATACGTCGGGGTGGCCCAGCTTTGCCATCAATTCGCCGTCGCTGAGATTGGTCAGCGTCTGCTCAAGCTTGGGCTGTTTGCCCAGAGCGGCGCGCACCTGACGGAAACTCCAGCCTTCCACCAGCGTCAGGCTGTACTGCACGACATCGCCCTTGTACCAAAGCGTCAGCAGGGATTTGGCGTCCATTCCCGGCGTCATGCGGTATTCGCCGCTGTGCAACGATTGCTCAGCAAGATTGAAGCGCCAATAGAGACGCAGCCAGAAAGCGTCTTTGATGACGCCTTCGGTTTGCAGACGATTGAGCACGCCGGTTGGCGAGGAGCCCGCGGGAACGTCCAGCAGTTGTTCCTGATTCAGATTAAGCGGTTGGTGCAGCGCGGTGTTTTGCTGCCAATAAGCCAGCCCTAACAATAAACCCGCCAGAACAACACCCGTCTCCAGCAAGACCAATAATTTTCGGATCACGAATCAGATATCCAGAAGCCTGCGGGCAAGATTTTGCAGTTTACGGGTGAGCGGACCAACCGGCCAGTTCTGCCGTTCGAAAGCACGCACCGGCCAAACCCCATATACGCTGTTGCAGACCAATACCTCGCTGGCTTGCGCAAGATCAGCCATCTGCAGGTCAGTGATTTGTACCGCTATGCCCAGAGCACGCGCCTGATCCAGCAGCTCTGCACGCATGACCCCGGCGACCCCGCATCGACTTAAGTCAGCGGTGCGCAATACATTGCCCTGGATCAGAAACAGGTTGCTGTAGACCGCTTCGATAATGCGACCGGATGTGTCCCGCATCAGCCCTTCAGCGTGTTCGGCATCCTGCCATTCGCCACGGGCAATGACCTGTTCAAGGCGATTGAGATGCTTGAGGCCGGCGAGCAAGGGTTGCTCGGCAAGGCGTGTCTGACAGGGGAACAATCGAATCCCGTGCTCTGCGTGGTGCTCGGGATGGGCAGGCAGCGGGCTGCTCTGGAGAATGCGTCGCGGACGCGCATCAGGCGTCGGCCCATACCCGCGCTGACCGTCTGCACGAGTAACGATAAGCTTCATCACGCCTTCGCCCATCTGTGCAGCGAAGGCCAGGCATTCCTGCCGGATAACCATCAAGTCCAGCGCCAGCGCCAGCCGTGAACCGCCAGACGCAAGACGCTCCAGATGACGTTCGAACAACCGAGGCTGGCCGGACGTGACCAGGATGGTCTCGAAAAGGCCATCGCCGTAGGCCAACCCGCGATCCTTGACGGACAGCCTGTCAGCCGGGGCGCCATCGATCCAGCACAAGGTCATTCGGCGAACCGGCGGAACACCAGAGAGCCGTTGGTACCACCAAAGCCGAACGAGTTGGATATCACCACGTCGATCGGCATGTTACGAGCTTCATGGGGCACGAAGTCCAGATCGCAACCTTCGCCGGGCTCGTCGAGGTTGATGGTCGGCGGCGCGACCTGACCGTTGATCGCCAGGATGCTGAAGATGGCTTCCACCGCCCCCGCCGCACCCAACAGATGCCCGGTCATGGATTTGGTGGAACTAACCGCCAACTGCTTGGCGTGCTCGCCAAACACCGACTTGATGGCATTGGCCTCGGCGAGATCACCCGCAGGCGTCGAGGTGCCGTGAGCGTTGATGTACTGCACCTGATCGCTGTTGACCTTGGCATCTCTCAACGCATTGGTGATGCAGCGAGCAGCGCCTGCGCCATCATCTGGCGGCGAGGTCATGTGAAAGGCGTCGCCGCTCATGCCAAAGCCGATAAGCTCGGCGTAAATGGTCGCGCCGCGTGCCTTGGCGTGCTCGAGCTCTTCCAGCACCAGCGCACCGGCACCGTCGGCCAGTACGAAACCGTCACGGCCTTTGTCCCACGGACGGCTGGCACGCGCCGGGTCGTCATTGCGTGTCGAGAGCGCGCGGGATGCGCCGAAGCCGCCCATGCCCAAACCACAGGCCGCCATTTCGGCGCCGCCTGCAATCATCACGTCGGCTTCATCGTAGGCAATATTGCGCGCAGCCATGCCGATGCAGTGCGTACCGGTGGTACACGCAGTGGCAATAGCGTAGTTAGGCCCCTGTGCACCCAGGTGAATAGACAGGAAACCGGAAATCATGTTGATGATCGAGCCAGGCACGAAGAACGGCGAAATGCGCCGAGGGCCCGACGAATGCAGGATACGACTGGTGTCTTCGATGTTGGTCAGGCCACCGATGCCTGAACCCATCGCCACGCCAATGCGATCGCGATTGGCATCGGTGACTTCAAGGCCCGCGTTGCGAACGGCCTGAAATCCTGCCGCCAGACCGTATTGAATGAACAGGTCCAGCTTGCGAGCTTCCTTGAGCGAAAGGTATTGCTCGACATCGAAGCCTTTGACAGATCCACCGAAGCGAGTGCTATAGGCCGAAAGGTCCGTGTGTTCGATAAGGCCAATGCCACTGCGGCCAGCCAGAATGCCTTGCCAGGTACTCGGCACATCGGTGCCCAATGGCGTCAGCATACCCATACCGGTGACCACGACGCGTCTACGCGACACAGGACTCTCCTTTTTTCTAATGACGACACGCTGCAGCGTTTCTTAAAGAAAAAACCGCACGCCGGAAGGCAGTGCGGTTTTTCCACGACAGCAAGCGACGATTACAAACCGTTACGCCTGATGGTTGGTAACGTAATCGATAGCAGCTTGAACAGTGGTGATCTTCTCGGCTTCTTCGTCGGGGATTTCAGTCTCGAATTCCTCTTCCAGAGCCATTACCAGCTCAACGGTGTCAAGGGAGTCGGCACCCAGGTCTTCAACGAAGGAAGCAGTGTTGGTGACTTCCTCTTCCTTGACGCCAAGTTGTTCGGCAACGATTTTCTTGACGCGCTCTTCGATGGTGCTCATACCGTGTTTTAACTCCTAGTGGACAAATTCAGGCAGCTGGCCGATGGGTAAGTGTATAGAAGAGGTTTTGCG
>Ga0247734_1000750_pt1 | contig 26879 bp, 27 predicted proteins | sample UWRJL103311B2_FD_180933 | JGI IMG/M metagenome (GOLD analysis project Ga0247734, IMG submission 180933) | Plant litter microbial communities from Arlington Agricultural Research Station in Wisconsin, United States - UWRJ-L103-311B-2 | ecosystem: Environmental > Terrestrial > Plant litter >...
GCAAAACATGCGCAAAGGTCGTGAAGCTGCGATAAGAGCTGCCAGATGTGGGGAAAAGGCTGGGCCACCTAAGAGGCTGAAAGACCAAGGACGACTAAATACCGGGCCCAACAATTGTCAAATACTGTGCGGAGGAAAGGGGAGGAGAGAGCGAGAGAGCGACGCCAGATGGGCTTCAAGCTGGTTCGTGGGTTGTGGGTCGTGGTTCGTGGTTTGCGATGGAGGTGGAGGTGGATGTGAATGTGGATGGTATATGTATATGTGGTGGTGGTGGTGGTGGTGTATAGCGGCAGAAATCTAGAGGTGAGAGTGGGGTCCGTCAGCTCAGGTCAGGGCTGCTGGGGTTGGGGCTAGTTAGTACTGTAATATAGCAAGGAGTTGAGCAATAGTAGTAAGTTTATTTACTACCTGATAATTAACAAGCTTAACGTGTGTAAACCAAAGTTGAGGCTATATATACTATGTGTATTATATAATATATAATATATAATATACAATATATAAAATATATGATATATGATATATGATTTAGTGGGATGGAGATAGTGAGTGCAGTAGCATTGCATTCCAATCCATCTCAGCCGCACCAGATCATTCATCCCTTTCATTATATATATACCTTTCTTTTCTTCCTCCTCGTAACACCAGTACCAATCACTCCATACGGACTATTCTATGGCTAGTAATCACACGCTCATACGCAAGTAGCCAGCTAGCTGATGTTGTTATTCTTGATGTGAAGGATCATACGAATAATCCAATCAATTCATAACCCTTTCACTGGTTGATGCTTCTACGGTACGGTATCTATTGGTGCTAATAAGTGCAAAGTTTAAGCTTATCTGCCACTTGGCTCTCTTGGGTCAAGCTTAAACCAATTCGATTCAGTGGCGCTAACCTACTTCCGTACACTGTCACGTGCTACGCAGTAACCTACGTAAGTTCACATCTATATTTATATCAAGACCCTTTCTCTCCGTTTGATAATCCAGAGATCGCCTTGATCCATCAGCCATGCCGTCTCTCCAGCAAGCATCTCCACACTTTACAGTACAATCCCTTGTTTTCCCGGATTAGAGTTCATGCTGGCAGGTAAGGGCAAAGTTGCCTCAGCCCCCGCTCGTCTGATAACCACGCCTCTGTACGGCGCACCCACCACGTTGGGTTCAGAGATTCATGCAAAACCACCACTTCCGTCCTGATGGATCTTTTCATCTCTTCCTTTCCGTGGGAGGGGCCGTTGGCAGGTGACACTTGCCACGAACCTCAATCCAGCAATCATTAGTCAAGGACATGATTGGCGTGTACGTTTTCTTCTCGTTGGAATCTCTTCGTTCCTTTCACGCGTCCTTTTTCCTGGTCACTTTCGTTTAGTTTTTGGGCTTAGAACCGTTTCTTACTCTAATTACTCATTGCGTTGGTGTTGAATCTTGTAGTTACTTTCAGCATATAGTTCACTTCAAACATCAACAGGCGTACTGCAAGCAAGAGCTGAACTGGAAATGTTGCGTCGCCAATCAGTGAGAGAACGTCGTCAAGGTCCACCACCTGGTTCTGGAGTTGATGGAAGCGGAAATGGGAATGGGAATGGAAATGTCGGATTCAATGGCGAATTAAATAATGGCGTGACAACCGCCCAAGAAATAGCTGCGACAGCTACTCAAGAAAGCCCAACAAACTCTCAAACGACATCCCAAAATCCAACTCTATTACCTGATGCCACAACTTCAGTCGTATCTATACCCACTACCTCCGCCACCCAGGTATCATCGTCATCAACAGTCAAATCTACTTCAAATGACGGTCTCCCCAAAATCCTTATAGGCGGCATAGCTGGCGGCGTTGTTTTTCTATTCCTCCTCTCCCTTGCTCTGTTATTTGTCCTGCTCTTTTGGCGTAAGAAAAGGCGCGCTACTCTCCGAGAGAAGAAAAGGATGAACTACCCTGGGAACAAGAATAATGATTCCCATGTACCTCTAAACATCAACACATCTTCCGCACCAGAATCTTCAGAACAACACAAAAGCGATTCCTTCGCCCCTCGTCCTTCGGAGGAAAGCCAGTCTAAAAGAGAGGCAGCGGAAGCCAATTTTGCTGCTGCTTACCCACGCAGACCATCAATGACACATGTAGAAGAAGCTGGAGCGCCAGCGGCGGCCAAGTATGATACAGACCCATCTGGACATGATTATATAGGTTCTTCGCAACCACGTTCGAGGAATGCACGTGATGAAGCACCAGATGAGGTATCGCCTGTCAGTACTCGAATGTCAGATGTCTACCCCACGGCACAAAGACTCGAGCCAAAAATGACAGGCTATACTAATACATCCTCCGTTTCTATGCAAACGGATATTCAACCACAACTTCCAGTTGCCGCCTTAATATCACCCAAAGCTACGGTTTACACAGATAACCCCTATTCCTCCCACGTCGCCGTATCTCAGAACTCATTCCCATTCCCAGAAATGTCAGCAATTCCTCCTCAAACGAAAGTTTATACAAGCAATACAAGCTACCCAGATGCCTCATTCACACACAGCACACACCACTCGTCCATCGCACAACCTATCCCCTCCCGTTCTATCCAAGGCGCACAGTCCATGGCCACCACCAAAACAACAACCCATATGCCTTCAATTTCATTAGATACCATGGGATTCCCAGCTACGCCACTAGTTTCTCCCCCAGAAGAATTCACGAATATGCCAAAGCCACTCTTCACATCCCCAAACCAAGATGGAGTATCAGCGCCGCCAGCAGTATTAACGCCGACACCCTATCCAGCGGTACGGAGAGGGTCGTTGGAACGTCTGGTGAGACTAGGCATGGGGAATCGGAACAGTGATGGTAGTCTGCTGAGCATGAACAGCGTGGTGTCTCCTAGCGAGAGCCCGGTTTTGGGATTGGCGCAGCCTGGTCATAGACGCTTTTGAGCGGTCATAAATCGACTTTACGATAAACATGGGAGAGGAATTGTATATTAAAAATATTAATGTGCTACGAACAGCTACGGGTATACCTGGTACAAGGATGGTTTGATCAAAAGATTTGTAATGGAGTTTTTTAAGTCACGGCAAGGGCGAGCGTGTAAGGGTCTGGTGAGATGTCTGTAAATAAAAAAGAATGCAAAAACAAAAGCCAATTAATGCACACTATCTGGGTTAAGTACTATGCTCTTAAAAGAATGTATCATCTTGTCACATGAATATATAGTAGATCAGGCAGGATTCTCTCGGTGTAATCTATCAATACAAAATTATCGCTTCCAAAATATGAAAGCCCATAGAGAACTAGACAAGTCCTAATCATCGCATCTAGTTTTTTCTTTTTTTTTATAGTAGTAAGAATAAAAACTCCCATAAAATTATTATCTGATTCTAACTTACTGCAGACTTTTATCTGCATATATAATGCTAGCTAGCTAACACATATATGAATAGGAAGGAGCCACTGCGTCTCGTGCAGTAAGTAGTGCTAGCACAGATATGTATTATGGTGGGTGAAATAATATACAGTATATACTTCCAGACCCCACCAGTTTTTACCAAACAATTTTTTTTTTTTTTGGCTTTCTCTCTCACGAGCACTTCAGGCCCTGCTTTGGGACACAGTCTGAGGGCGAATGGGGTGGTCCGGCCACGCGTTCTGTGCAAATAATCGTTTGGGATAAGAGTTCGCCGAGCTTCTCTGCGAAACATTCTTCTTGTTTTAGTTAGCATCCAAAATATCGGACGTAGAAGCTCCACGCGTCATAACACTCAGGGAGATCAGCAAATCGCGGTATATACTGAGTGTTCCACTCTCCGCAATAATCAGTTGTATAAGTGGCTTTGCAGTATTCCCAGTAATCCGGGTACCAGCCAGATTGGTGCCAATCGATAATGGCAACAACACGATAGGGGGCATCGGACGAAACCAAGATATTGCTTCGGTGAAGATCAGCGTGAGTGAAGGTAATAGGCGAATTATCGGGAAGTGAGTCGCGGTATGGATCGGGAATGAGAGAGGGATCCGGCCAATGCCTTTCCAACCCCCGTTTCGTCAAGGCGGAGAGCCAGTCGTGGAATTCCTCGACTGAAGAAAAAGGGCCGGCGGGTGGCTTCGTCTCGTCCGTGAACATAATATCAAGAAGAGGTTCACGGTTAACCTGACCTTGAAAATTTTAACTTATGGGTACGTCGACAAGTTGGAAAAAGAAGACAAAACCCCCGTACCTAAGAATTGATCTTCCGGATCTTGTTTTAAGCTTCGCAGCTCCGATAACATCACCCGAAGCTGGCCACAAACATCTATCCTCTCTGGTGTCGAAAGCGACTCCCATTTGTTCTCAAGCGTTTCGCCTTGGATAAGCTCCATATATATGAAAAACTCCCCACCATCTTCACACCATCCATACACCTCAGGAACGGGTACTTGACCAGGCAGGAGTCGGCGGAGTGTCCAGAGACACAGGGCTTCCGCGATGGTGATCTCTGCTCCGTATTTGACAACAAGTTTTAGATCTTCGAATCGAACGGTCATAGAATTTCTCACCTCCCGGGCTTTTTGATTCGCGCGGACGATAGCAGGAGCAGGCAGAGAAGGTTTTGCTCCATTCTCGGAAAAGTATGTTGATTCTTTGAACACCACTGATGAGTCTGATGGGAGCATTTTGACTGAGATGCTGCGTCAAGTATCGCCGCTTATAGACATCATATTCATTTATTGCAGAGATGCGCAGAATTGCACTCAAGAGCTGTGGAAGTTTCAGTTAAGATATTGTTATGTAAAGATGATTTCGCGGAGCTGTTTAGTGCGATTAAAACATCACGCTCGGCTAAGTATCCCATGTGACATTCAATGATTTGACGGGGCACTTTCTTTCTCCCAGGACCAGCTCTTGATGTGTTCCTGCTGTTATACAGTCTTTGGTTTGTGAAATGCTCAGCCTGATTGAGAATGTTGGAAATATATCAAGAGTTATTGAAGCGTACAAGAAAGGCGCGTAAAAATGGTAGATATTGAAGGAGTAGGTAGTGAGAATGAGTGAATCAAGTATGGCATGGATGCGTATTTGGCGATTTCTGAAGAATATCATGGGAGGTGTTTATATCTAATATGGCCAGCCCGCCTGAGGACAGCCAGACTAATAAAGAGGTTGACAGCAATAAGAATGGTTTTAGACCTTGGATATGTCTCTGAGCGATAAGCCGTGCATTTATCTTGATTCCCGGGTCTCAATAGAGATATTTTTTTATAAAACCTCTTCCAGAATGACTTAATTGCCGATTGCTCAAGTGGTCTTCGTCTTTGAACAGTACACATTACAGTACATTGTGACATCTACATATATTATCCTTGAGATAACGCCCCCTTAAATGATCTCCTGCTCTAGCTATATATTTTAACCACTTTTTGGTATCCAGGAATGCTAATTAGATCTGGATTCACCACTTGAGTCCAGGTGAGTCGCACCGCTCGCAACTTAAAGAGCTCATCACCCTGACGTCTCTATAGCTTTTACATCTCAACAGCACTCTATATCCTGATATAGTGTACTAAAGGACCATTATAGTGCAAACAATTTATCCCGTTGTCGAAAGGGATGTGCCTCAGTATTACTAAACTTTAATCAGTATAATGATCGTTGAGCTCAGAGATGCACTAATCTAAGCACCGAAAGAAAATAAATACTCACAGTACAAAGTCGTCCAGACTCACGAGATCCGGCTCGCTGAACAACAAAAAGAAATATTTCAACGTCTCCGCCAGCCAGAAACTCTCCATCTGATCGGTCTTCTCGGGGTTGACTGCATTGGTAACATCCTTCAAACGCGCGTTTGCGAGTTCCGTAGTTGTGTATTTTATGATAGCCTGGAACATGGCCCATCCCTTCTCCTGCCAGATGGGATCGCCCGTGATTCGATACATGATAAATACGCTCTCGATGGCCTCAGGACGTAGCTGGTAACTCGTGTCCGGGATTCCCGTAAACCCGCGGTGCTTGTCCGACTGCGAGGCATCCTCGTCGGTCCAGTCGCAGGAGGAGTCATCGTCGGGGCATTTCTTCACGGAGAAGATCTCGGGCATGATCCCCGTGGCCGTGTTCTGGTACGCCCAGACGCAGCTGTCGGTGAGCTGGATAGCAGTCTCGAGTTCCGATGGAGAATTGTTAATTCGTGCCCCTAAGCCCACCATACCGCCAACAAAACATCCTAAATGCTGTACGTTTGTACGTAGCGATGGCTTTCCATCCGAACTGTAAACGTCGCCTGTGAAGATTAACTTTTGGTTGCCAGGTGTTTTCGCACGGAAAAAATGGTGCTCAGAGGCGCTCGCTAGTGCTGTGCGATACATTCGAAAATACTGATCTGTCTGGCCATTCAACAACAGATGCTCCTACTCACGTTAGAAAATTGGTGACCGCCGTTGAGTGTTGATTGAACTGCTTTACCTTGGGTAAGTACTCATATAACGAATCCGCCCAGGCCCCTAAGGTAAAGGATCCGCCATCAAAAGTAGGCCCTCGCGTGTCAACTTGGGAGGGCCACAGTCCAGGAACCTGGGTGTGGTTTTGGGCGAAATCTAGATAATTGGTAATCTTAGATATCCCATCAAAATATTTCCGCTTTCCTGTGAGCTGAGCTAATCGAGTAAACTCGAGTGAGAGAGAACCTATGAGTGTCAGCCGGTATGTACTTGCTATATTAGCACCTTGCTGTCTCCCAATCTCACCTATCTGGGCTATTAGAACACCATCCTCCCCCTCTAATTTTTTATCGGGGTTTCCCCACCAATAATAAGGCACCGGTATGCCATTTGGCGTAGCGAAGGAACGAAATAGAAATTCCCCAAGCTCGTCGGCTTTCTTTAACAGAATCGGGTACTTTCCACCGCTAACATCATATGCTCCCAACATGCCGCCAAGATATCTAATTGTGGTCTCAAAGACCGGCACGCGCTCAGCATTAGGTTTGGTGAAATCGATGGATTTCAGCGCCTTAAGCGCACGCTTGAACTCATCATCAAGGCCTAATATATACAGTGCGTCAAGTCCGTCAACAAGTGTTGCGGCCCAGCCCACATATGGGTCACTGAAGTTGCCAGACAAGGGCGAGAGTTCATCGTGCATCCAGGCGTGGTCTGAGTATCCTTTCCAAGCATGGAGAAAGGCTTTACGGACATTTTGCTGGCGATCCAACCGGATGCGCTTGGCGGCACTGCTCTCTTTTTGGAATTCAAATTGAATACGGAATGGACTGGATCGATTATGCTTTTTTGGAGTCGATTGTAGTGACGGGTGGTGGGGTAAGAATACGATAAATATGACCAGGACAAAGGCAATTGTGATATAACGTATTTGCCGTTTGGATAACAGTTTCAGGGGCGACCTTCGAAGAAACATTCTCCTGATGGAAGATGGAGGGAATGAATGAAATGTATCGGGATGGCATACAAGATGTATCATCACCCTGTGTTGGGTTGTTGGCATCTAGCTGACTAAGGTTATTGAAGATCCTGGCGATCCTGAGATGTTTCGCGCTGGACACCCCCTGACTAAGGTTACTTCGTGCAAGCCCTGCTCTCAATTCTCGGTAGCAGCACCCTATCTTTGATTCAGCAAACGTGACTGATCTGATATCAACCTAGTTGAATTCTTTTTTCAAACTTTATGAAATCCAAATAGAAAATTGAACAATATCATGGTTTGAAAACTCCATGAATGCCAAAAAAATAAATAACGGCTCAGGGTCATATTCTAACAAAACTAGTAACGATCGTTGAGTAGATGCAACTGTAATCAAAATCGCCATGACTTCAATCCTCCGTTAGGATCTCTTCCCTTAGAGAATAAGCACCAGTGAAGTTCTACCAGCTCAAGATTCATTCCGCACTATTGTATTAGAGCTACTTTGGATGTTAATTTACTCAAGTGAATTTCGATAGATCGACGGAACTTAAATTTACATTTTAAGGGAGTTAGAAATGGACATTCTTTAGTAATTTTTTCTTTATTACGGTTATACCACTGCTCGTTGAATTATATCCGCTCTTGGTGTTGGACCCTATAGGGAGAATACGTGTAGATATGAAAAACCACACATGTATTTATTGCCCTTTGCACGACAAGTGGTCGCCTTCATCTTAAGTTCATGACATCTTGCTACTCACTTGGTGGAGCTTTATAATTGGAGTTGATAATTTGTCTTTATTACATTGTATGCTGTTTTAACATCACAAGCTGAACTCTAGTCGATTTCCCGCATAGTCCCGAGCGAAGAATCTTGTCGGGTACTCAACACCTTTTGCGCCTGAGATACATGATATTAGCTCGTTTCCACTTCAATTCACTCTCAACGCCTAAGACTCTATCATTTCTTTCGTATGAACATCTCAAGTCACGTAAACACGAAAGAAAGCCTGTACGACTCACCACTCCCTTCACTCCCCGGCTTATCTGCTTGCATGGGCCTCCCCTCCTCCCCGTTCTCATAAGACTGCCATATCTTCCCCTGCAACATCGCTAACGCCTCTAAGTTCTCGACTTTGAAGCATGGGTGTCTCGATGCGTCAGGTTCATTTGCCTTTGTTGGCTTGCACGAGATATGGATTTGCTGACCACCAGGTGTAATGTCAAACCTTTCGTTGTTGGTCAGCTATGTTAACAGTGGTTTATGGGTATGAATGAGACGAAGGAGTAGACTTTCAGGGACATGATTTTCGAAGGAGATATACCAGGCTAGTTCATCTTTCTGTAAAACGGGGACGGCAACTCTCGTAAAGCCTAGCACCCCAGAGTAAAAAGCAGCTGCAGGCTCTAAAGTCCCTGGGGGAACGGTAAGGTTTACATGGGCGATTCCGGTTATCATTTTGAATAGGTTTAGAAGTAGTTTTAGGAGAAATATAAGATATAACAGGGGAGGTGAATGGGAATGGTAGCTGAGGGAGAACGTTCCCAGAAGTGGGGTGTGATGGTGCCAAGGATTGGGTAGCGGAAAGGAAGTTCCCCCTTTCTTGTAGCGAGCGTCAATTAAACATTGCATAAAGGAATGCCAAAGTGCAAACAGAAAGTGATCATAGTGAAGAGAGCTTCAGAAAGGCAAAGACAAGGTAAAGACGTCACCGAGTCTGGTGCAAGTAATCTCTTTCTTGTTTTCACAAATGCAAGGAACTATCACATTTAGGCTAGATGCACTCGTTTCCTTTAAAGCTGTGTTGATACAGCGCAATCTAATTAATGGCTGTCATAAATATTTGGTATATCATCGCTCATCTAAACATACGTTCTCGCTTCATCATAATCTTTACATAGTCGGATCATATCGCCCAGGCAAACATGCATGCCAGTCCGAAGCCAGTCCACAGCCAGCCGGAGCTCATAGAGACAATCGCTGCTCCACTTCCGCTTCCACTTCCTTTTCCTTTTCCATCTCCTGCTTCATCTTTCGCCTCGCCCTTCTGACCTTCGGTGAAGATCTCCTCACCGTGACCAGTAGACTTTGTCCCATTTACCTCCACACCATTCATGTACAAAGCACCCAACTCCGTCAGAGAGCCGTCTTTGCCAAACATGGCAACATCCTTTCCTGTCCATGCGTTACTCTCATCCGTCCTGAACATTCCGAACCAAGCGTATTTCTCTACCACGTCCTTGCCCTCCAACCACGGTAACGTGTCATTCATCATTTGCAGCGTCGCCTTCTCATCGACTTGGGGTATGGCAACTTCCGTAATCCAGATTTTGAGTGGCGTGACACGGCTAGTGTTTGTATTGTAGTAGGTATCAAGGTCACCGATCCATCCAGTCAGACCATCATAGGCACCGTACCAATGAGCAGCGATGAAATCGGAGGGGCATCCTGTTTTGGGCGCTTGTTTGTAACATGAAGCGTTGAAGTCTCTCAGCCATTCTAGGCCATTGGGAGATCCTGTGGTAGCTGGGTGGCTGACTAGAAATCGTCCTCCGTTTCCCTTCCTTATGGGCAAAATATGCTTGATATATGCTTCTGCAGCATCTTTAGGCGATATACTCGACCCTCCAGAGCCGGTCGTACCATCTGGCTCATTAAAAGTGAAAAGATGTGTGACATTCTCTGGTAAAGTGAGCGCTTGGGCGATGTTGGCTTCTATATTGTCTATCCCGTGGATTTGCGGGATGAATTGGAGAGTGGAAACGAGCGATGGAGCTGCTGGCCATGGCGACCAATTCCAGTACCAGGATAATGGCGACCCAGACGACGTAAGAAGACTCCAATCAGAGCGATGGTCGTCGCCAAGCATAGAAATACCGCGTTTTGAGGTGGCGGCGAAAGTGAGAGACGTGAGGCTGAAAGGGAGGAGGAGAAAAGTTGACGTGGAGAGCTTCATAGTGTAGGTTTTATGGTACAATACAAGTATCAATGTATGAGGAGATTCAAGAGGTGAAAATGTAGTTCTAGAAAATAAGAACAGATCTTGAGAGTAAGTTAAGGATAAACGGAAAAAGCATTCGAAATGTAGACTCTACAGTAGTATATAAACAAGACTAGTACCCTGGCCACACAAGCACTGTGTTGTCCAGACCCCCAAAATCTTGGACATATTCGTGACCCAGTCATACTCGTAGAGCCAACTCTTACAAGAGTACTCCCCGGTTCTTGGGACTTGGAGCAAGAAGCGAACCACTGGATTTTGCAGGAGATTAATGGAAGGTGTGTGCACAGCCCTCATTCGGGTACAGTAAAATAAAATAAAATAAACTTGGATGTTCAGATGACATCACCACAACAAAGACCCACAACCCGCCACCCCTGCAGGATAAGCGAAACCTTGAATAATGGAAGAAAGGGCTCCAGATTGGGTTACTGGGCCGCGGCACAATATCCTCCTCTGTACCCTGAGCTACCTACTGATCTTTATCTCTGTACGAAATACGGGAACCAGCGCCAGTGGCTCTCTTTATGCAAAACTTATTAAGCCATGGCTCTCCAAGCATTGTAGTATAATTTATATAATAAAACTTCTTCGTAATATACTGTATGTGTACCGAGTATAGCATTATCCCCAGAAAAGGCACCTGCTTTTGTTACATACGTGGTATTACAGCTCCTATATTGGTGTACTCCGGCGGTTTTTCCTCTTTAAAATTACTGCCAATATTATTATACTATAATATCGTTACATCTGCTTCAGCCCCAAGCCCCCTAAGTTCTTCATTTGTGGCGTCTGCCTGTCCTCTACTCCCAATGGACCACCACCCACCATTGGTGTATTTCTCGCACTCCAAAACGAACTTGCCCGCCTAAACATTTGGTCCTCTTCTTCCATCTCACCCGGTTCCCTCCCTGGCAACCTGACTGCCCTATCCAAAGCTACAGGTAGTCCACGGTGCCTCCCTCTCAACATCACCGCACACAATACCAACTTACTAGCAGCATGCCATCCGCCCGAGAAAGAATATGCCTGATCCGATAACCCGGTACTGATACCTACACACCCATACCCAGAAACGACTTCGAAAATGATGTTAAATACAGAGTAGACCACAGGATCTCGTTCGAAGTTTGAAACTTCGACGCAAGCGATTATAAACACCGCAATTGCGAGCCACCACAAATCGTGCGCTAGTTGGCCACGGATCTGTTGGCGGACAAATTGTGTTCGGGTATATTTCTCATCGGGGGCTGAGAGGTTAAAGGGGTGGCTGATAGTGGAGGTTATAGTACGACGAATCTTTTCTGTTAGAGTTCCGAGTTTTGGAGGAAGAGGGTCGGGTTCTTGGATGGAGACAGCGTCATCGGCGTAGATTCCTAGAGAACGCTCTTCATAGACGTTGGAGTGGCGCATTGTAATTACAACGGGGTAGACGGAGATATACATCATAATAACATACAAGAATTGAAGCCCAATACGAAGAGTTGGTATTGAGATGATGTAGAATCCACCAGATCGAACAGCTAGAGCTTGGAAAAGTCCATCAAGGACTCGGTAGCCATGAGGGATTACTGCAGTAGATGCGTTACCAATGTTCAAAACCTCGAAAGCTACCCAGTCAATGCCGTTTAGTGTAATGAGCATAATCAAGAGCCACCAGGATTGGGTTGCGGGAAAGAGATTGGTGTACACTCGACGAGGATAGGTGAGGATGAAGCGAAGGGTGGCTTTGTAATCCGTGTAATGGTCTGGAGATGGGTATATTATATTGAGGAATCTGAGCATGCACCATAGCATTAGGCGAAGAAGAAGGGGGTACCTGATGATTTAAGTGGCAAGAAACAAAAGGATTGAGAATGAGGCTTACGCTGTGTTTCCAGCAAGAATCAAAAGGCCCATTGTAACCAGGGCATAAGTTGACGTTTGAAATGGAATCTAAACTTTGTTAATAGAGAGCAGGAATCAGAAGTAAGGTGCGCTTGCCATATTCATATCGAGCAACGACATGCCAGAGTTATTGAATGCAGAAATGCCGTTGAATATTCCAAGCCACCTGTACATGTTAGTTGGGCGGATAAGCTGAGAATACAAAGAACCTACCAAGGGTTGATTCCATTATCTTCAGATACCTTTGCTTTATTATGAGCGATGTACGCACCAAGTCCCAAACATCCGAGAAACTGCCACAATACAAAATAGATTGGTACAATCCAGCTCAGCAACGTAATTGCCTGATACTCCACCCCGCCAAGATGTTCCCTTTGCTCTCTGCTCAAGCCAAAAAATTGAGCGTTGCGACCAGTAGTGTAACGCGTGAGATAATTGGGGTAATTCCCGTGATCTAAACTCCCTCCGTCGCTCATTGCAGGTGTTTGGTCCTGCTCTTTCCGGTTGGCCCGATTATAGATGGATGCTGGATAGGGAGATTTGTAGCCTGTCGCATTGGGACTTGCGCCAACACCAGTAAAGGTTAAAAACCTACGTTCGTTTAAGGGTGGAGATGGACCATATCTCATAAATGAGATGTGACTTGCATCTGATTCAACATTTGGTATTTCCAGATTTCCATTTGAGTGGCCACTATCAGATCTTAAATGATCAGACAATTCCGAAGTCATTGGATTGAGGTCTTCTGTGGTCTGGGTAATTGCTATCGACTGTTCCTCGGTCAGTGGCATAGAAGAAACCATAGGGTCTGCGGTATCATCTTGAGATCTAACACGCTCATTAAGGTCGCTTCGCATCATCGGTTCGTCGGGCTTTCGACTTCCATTGATTGTGTTTCCAGCCGGTAGTTCTTCTGTTCTAATCATTGACATGCTCCGCTTCCGTGTGTGGCGAGCTTCCTTCTGGAGTCTGACAACATGCTTCAATCGATTTTCGAAGACTCGCTTGCGCGTCAGCACCGTCGATATACTGACAAAAATACTGGAACCGATAATGATCAGAAAGCATAGAAGTGCTTGTTGAAAAGTCGTTATTTGGCTAAGATTGACTGTGTTGAGGCCAGCTTCGGTCATGGCAGAAATAACAAGAAATAGTGAATCCGTGTAGGAGACACTCTTCTCGGGGTGGGACGAGCCCCAGAAAACAACAGAGCAGATCAAACATGTCGTGATAAAATAAAGGTAATGTACTGTGATGAAATTAAGCGGTGGTAGACGCGACGTCAAACTGTGAACGCGATCACTTTGCTTCAGACGTTGGAGCAGGTGCATTAGCTTGCCGGTAGCCATAACCCTACAAATGAGACGTTGGATTATTGTTCAGCCCCAATTGACGGTGCTGGAAAAGCTTTAGAGTTGCGGACGGATGTGTCCAGTATATCACCAGGAAATTCAGATGCGTGAGGCCAGTTTCTAGGATGGTTTATTAGAAGCAAGAGAGGGACATGTACAATTGAAGACCAATCTGAAGAGGATTCAAATAGCGCAACACGTCCCGTCAACGTACGTACAAAAATGCCGCAATGCTGTCAGGGGGCACAAAACTAAAAAGGGTCGAGCTAAATTTCACTCACGTGTTCTTGCTCCGACACTTTGTTGCTTTGGAAAGTAAATGTAGAGGAGATGGGAATTTAAAGACCTTTGGAGTGCTACCAGATATGCCGAATCAGGAAATGTGTTTTATTCCAAAATTCAAATTTTCTGGAATAATCACGTGTGATGGTCACGTTTATCCTCAAACTCTGTAGGTGTGGATCCAGTCCATAGCGGTGTACTATCAAATGCCTTTAGTCATCCTCTTTTCTCCTCCCACCAGTCCTACTACTTACAGTATTAATTGTACAGTACGAGTACGTAGAGCTCATCCTCGCCTTATCTCCACATTGCTTCTAGTTCACCAACCCCATTGTATCACCTGACCCAAGTGCAAATGTCACATGATCCGGGGGCAAACCTGGGGGAGCTACAGAAAGATATCTTAATACGAAATATGTTCGACACGAGAGACTATTTTCTTTTAAACTAAAGCAGTTTCAGTGGGCTTGACACTTACTTGGCATAAAGACTTTTTATGTTTCGCCATTTCTACGGAAGCTTATTAAACCAATATGCCACTACACCAATGGAAAGGGAATTAGCCCGCACGATGCCGATTGAATGCTCAATAACGGTAACGACTCCAAAGAGCCTGAAAGCCAAAGCATCATCAAATCGTATGATGGAGATTTTGACTAGCTGCTGTAGTGCTAAAGTCTCCTTGGTGGTGCTACGATAACATTGACCTCAGCCCAGCTTTTCTGTTGCTCTTGGCCAAACCTTGGCTCTTGGATATCAAGCAGTGGACAATCTGGCTGTATACAGTGAGCTTCCTACTTATCGTACCTTTATCCATCAGATCAGTGAAGACAAAATTCTTCTAGTATGAAACGACGGCGTGTATACTTCGTATCTAACTTTAGGCCTTCCTACGAGTCAATACTATTTTGATAAGGTTTAGTGATGCTTCTTTTCACCATAACATCTTGGTCACAGGAGCCCAGCCTAAGCCAAGGCGTAGTGGATTCTGGTTTATCGCCATCTTCTCCTCCCAAGAATTCACTTCCGTATTGCCGTGCCTAATGTATGGATGCAAACCAGTCGAAATCAATCACTTCCCGGTCGCCAAGTACATAGCAATGAAGAATTCTGGTAACTGGTGGCGATCCTACCTTTACACAATTCTATAAGAGTCAGCTCATGCCCATTCCTCCGACGTGTTTTCTGTGCAATATGTCCCAATTCCAATCAACAAACAAACAAATTGATACATCAGAACAGTTTTGATCAATTGAACTTGTATCTACGCTCCATAAATAATGGCTACTAGTAAGAACAAAAATAAAGACGCTCCGGCTCACGTGTCTGGCCAAGCCAACGAGCCTCTATCTGGTCTTCCACACACCCTAACAATTCATCAAATTTGTGCCGAGACCAAGGTTGATCCTAAAGATGGTCTCACTGTAATCGAAGCCAAATCTCGCCTCGAGAAATATGGCAAGAATGAGCTCGATGATGGCCCTGGGGTCTCCCCAGTCAAAATTCTCATCCGACAAGTTGCAAATGCAATGACTCTAGTTAAGCGTACCATCTGCATATATTATGGGAAACAAATTTTCTGATCCAACTCTCTAGGTGCTTGTGATGGCCATGGCCGTCAGCTTCGGAATCGGTTCTTATATTGAAGGCGGCGTTATTTCCGCTGTTATTATTCTGAACATCGTCGTTGGATTTTTCCAAGAGTTCAATGCTGAGAAGACAATGAACTCTTTACGCTCTCTCAGTTCTCCAACTGCAACGGTCATTCGTGATGGCGACACTATTGTTGTTCCTACCGGTGAAATCGTCTTTGGAGATCTTGTTGAGGTCAAAGTTGGTGATACTGTCCCGGCAGACATTCGGTATGATCCGTCCCCTGGGGATATCGTAGCTCGTAGCTCGTACTAAAGTGTTGTAGTCTAGTTGAAGCTATGAATTTTGAAACTGACGAGGCATTGCTCACTGGCGAGTCTCTCCCGGTGCAAAAAACTGCCAATACAACCTTCGACGCCGACACAGGACCAGGTGATCGCCTCAACGTCATCTATAGCTCTTCTACGGTTACCAAAGGTCGTAGCCGTGGGGTTGTATTTGCTACTGGAATGACTACCGAAATCGGTTCTATCGCTGCAGCTCTTCGCGGTGAGAGTTCCAAGCGACGACATGTTAAGCGTAAACCAGACGGAAGCGCGAAACCCCATCGATACCTAGAAGCAGGAGCGCTCACAACCACCGACTTCGTTGGCAGATTCCTCGGCGTCAATGTTGGAACCCCGTTGCAGCGAAAACTTTCCAAATTGGCGATGTTATTATTCGGAATCGCTATTGTATGTGCCATCATCGTTCTTGGTGCGAACAAGTTTTCGAACAATCGGGAAGTCATCATTTATGCTGTTGCCACAGGTCTCTCCATGATCCCTGCCTCCCTAGTGGTTGTCTTAACGATCACCATGGCGGCCGGTACAAAGAGAATGGTTAAACGCAATGTTGTTGTTCGCAAGCTCGATTCTCTTGAAGCGTTGGGCGGTGTCACTGGTGAGCTAGCATACTATTATTTGTCTTGTGCATTGCTAATAAACTCTAGATATTTGCTCTGACAAAACTGGTACTCTCACTCAAGGCAAAATGGTTGTCAAGAAAGCTTGGATTCCAAGCAAAGGTACCTACTCACTCGGCGTCTCTGAAAACCCTATCGATCCAACTATGGGCGATCTGTATCACCATAACTTAGCTCCAAGAGAAGAGTCTTTAGATCAAGGAGTAAACGAGAAAACCCCATCAGCATCTAGCTATGAAGAGCTTTTGACCGACAATACTGATCTAGAACACTTCCTGAATATTGCTTCTCTTGCCAATCTTGCGTTTGTTCATAAACATGAGGATGAATGGAAAGCACGTGGGGATCCAACAGATATTGCAATTCAGGTCTTTGTCTCTCGTTTTGACTGGAACCGCTCCCGCTGGACCAGTGAAGTGGATCCTATCTGGACGCAGAAAGCGGAGTATCCATTCGATTCCACCATCAAGAAGATGTCTGTCATCTTCGAGAGAGAAGATCAAAACATGGCTTTCACCAAAGGTGCGGTGGAAAGAGTTCTTGAGTCATGCTCAACTATTTGCAGTTCCAATGGAGATATCAACCTCACTGATGAGATCCGTCAACAGATCCTCGAGAATATGGAGGCACTTGCGGACCAGGGCCTCCGTGTCTTGGCACTGGCAAGCAAAGAAATGCTTAAGAAGGTCGACGAGCTAAAAGTACCGGATCGTGCTGTTGTCGAATCTGATCTTGTTTTCCGTGGACTTGTTGGTATTTATGACCCTCCTCGACCGGAAACTGCCGGTGCGGTCAGAGCTTGCCACGCATCAGGTATCGCCGTCCACATGTTGACTGGTGATCACCCAAGCACCGCAAGAGCTATTGCACTGCAAGTTGGAATCCTGCCATCGAATATGTCAGCTATCGCTCAAGACAAATTGGACAGCATGGTCATGACAGCGGGGCAGTTCGATAAGTTATCTGATAGCGACATTGATGCTCTTCCTCTTCTACCACTCGTTATTGCTCGATGTTCACCAACAACCAAAGTCCGCATGATAGAAGCACTTCATCGACGAGGCCGATTCGCTGCCATGACTGGAGATGGTGTCAATGACTCTCCTTCTCTGAAGCGTGCTGATGTCGGTATCGCCATGGGTCTTGCGGGCTCCGATGTTGCAAAGGATGCTTCGGATATCGTTCTCACAGACGACAACTTCGCATCGATTCTGAATGCCGTCGAAGAAGGCCGTCGTATGTTCGACAATATCCAGAAGTTTGTGTTGCATCTCCTTGCAGAAAACGTTGCTCAGGCATGCACCCTTCTTGTAGGACTCGTTTTCAAAGATGACTCGAGTCTCTCTGTATTCCCGCTCGCTCCCGTCGAAATTCTCTGGGTAATCATGATCACTTCTGGTAAGTCTCAACAATTTTGCCAGGTAATCTCTTCACTCCCCAAACCAGTAACTAACAAAAATTTAGGTATGCCCGACATGGGTCTCGGATTTGAAGCCTCAGCTCCTGATATCATGCTGAGGCCACCTCACCCTTTGAAAGTGGGCGTCTTCACCTGGGAAATTATGCTCGATATGCTCGTCTACGGTCTTTGGATGGCCTCCCTCTGTCTCTCGGCTTTCTCACTCGTGCTCTTCGGCTTTGGCGACGGCGAGCTCGGAGATGGCTGCAACGACAGCTATTCTGCCGCTTGTGACACTGTGTTCCGCGCCCGCGCCACCACCTTCGTGTGTTTGACCTGGTTTGCCCTGTTTCTCGCGTGGCAAATGGTCGATATGCGACGCTCGTTCTTCCGCATGCAACCGGATAGCAAAAGATACTTTACACAGTGGGCACTTGATGTCTGGCGCAACAAGTTTTTGTTTTGGGCTGTTGTAGCAGGCTTCGTTACGATATTCCCTACGTTATACATCCCGACGATCAATCATGTTGTATTCAAACATACCGGGATCTCGTGGGAATGGGGTATTGTCTTCATCGAGAGCATCCTGTTCTTCTTGGGTATCGAGTCATGGAAATGGGGAAAGAGGGTTTACTTCCGGAGACAGTTGAAGAAAGCTGGCGGAAAGGTTGAGGATCTGGAGAAGCGAGCTTTCAGTTCTTACTTCAACGACGGGGTGAGTGAATGACAGGAGGAGAGTATCAAGATGTGGTATGATGTAGGCTTCTCTGTGGAGAGATATAGTGGACAGGAGGGAAGTATCAAGGTGTGGCATAGTATGGGGTTGTCTTTGGAGGGACATAGTAGATTCTATGTTCGTTGTCACGGTGAGTTTTTCAATTTTGGAGGAGGAAATGTTTCTGGTCAAGTTCTCTCAATAAAGCAAGTACGTAGTTTAGGTAGTTGGCTCCTAGTGACTATTTTCAAGTTAGCAATAGTGCAATTAATCAGTAGTTTTAAAGGCTCCTGTTTTATGTCGGGCATTATTTTGAAGTGAAAGTGACGAGAATAAGAAAAAGAAGATAGGGTAGTTCGTGGAAGCTTAGCTAACGGAAGTAGTGACAACGACCTATTCGCCTTTGCTTGTCTTTTTTGAGCTTTGATTATCTTCCCGCTTATTCGCCAGACATATTGCTGGCTGGAGTATCAGTGATGGCATTATAGATTTGGTTGATATATTTTACTTCTAACAATCAAGCATCAGGGAAGCGCATAAACTTTACAGGCGGAAAATATTCACTAATTGAAGTGCACTATAGCCGTGGTGCTCATTGTCTAGAAATCGATTAAATTTCCCCAGAAAAGCCTATGTACAGTATATTGCAACTTAAAGGCGTAAGGCAGCAAATCTAGAGAACCCTCTCAACCAATTTGATACCCTCGCGCTCTATGATATCTCGAATTGGGTCACAAATCTCCTTGGAGTATGGTGCAATGATCCCCAGCGTGTTCAACGAAGGAAGCCCGTCGATTAGAAGCTGCGCTGCTACTCCACATGTTATCCCAACGGATTTTGCCATGCCAGAATACCCATATGGGTCGCCAAGCAGCTCGAGGGTAGATGTGAGAGTATCCTTTCAAACATTAGCAAACTATATCAAATTAATTGTGCCGGATAGCATACTGTCTTGCCATCTTTCCACTCAACAACAAACTTGTGTTGAAGCATTACAAGATCTTGCTCGCCAGACTTGTAACTGAGGAGCTTCTCAAGTTGACCCGCCAATGTATCTAAAAGTGTATTATCCTTGATATTAGCAGGTTCTTCTGAAAACAAGCGGAACCAGCGAAGTCCTGAGATAATACGCTCGCTTTCTTCTTCGCTAGAAAAGTTGCAGATTTCTTTGATACGAGTGATAATTGAACTAGGTAAAAAATTCAAATTAGCCAAATCTCCTACATGAGAATGAGTAATATACCTTTCAGTTGGCTCATTGGCATCAATAGCTTTCTGCTGAACCTGCGCCCATGTCAATCCAGCCTTTAACCATGGTTTGACCTCCTGGTCCAACCAACCAAGTTGATTCAAGGCATGTACGAAAGCTGGATTTCCTGTATAGCGAAGAGAGCCCCTAATAACAGTGTTTGCTTCTGGGATATTATAGAGCTCTCTAAACGGTACAGAATCACGATTCGCATAGGCAACAAATTCGTAACCCTCCTTTACGAAATATGGCTTTGCTGTCGACATTAGATTCTGTGCTTGGATAGTTACAACTTTCCCGTCTTGAAGATATGTCGCCGAGTTTTGCTGGGAAAGAAGAGCGCCACGTGGAGACCAGGAAAACTTGAAGCGAAGAGGGTTATCGGCGTATTCTGGTGCTGGGAGGCCCCCACAGAATGAATAGAATCCCTTAACCTGAAAATAAGAGACTCAGCAAACGCATGATAAATCAACAGTCTCAAATGTGGCCCTACCTTCCCCCCCTTTTCATGTACTTCATTGATGGTTTTAATAGCGTATAAGTGGTCCACTCCAGGGTCTACTCCCACTTCGTTCAGGACTGTAATACCAGCCCCTTTAATCGCTGGCTCTAACTCCCGCATTGCTGGCGACACGTAGCTGGTGGTTACCACATTGGTCTTTCCAACAATTGCAGCTCCGATAACCGCCGTATGATAAACAAATGGAACTAGCGAGATTACCAGATCGTGAGCAGCCACCTCGGCTTCAAGAAGAGATGATAAAGTGACATCAAGAGAAATTGCACGCGTGCGTGGAATGCCTAATGCCAAGGCTGTTGCGGTGGCTAATGTTCGACAACCTAGAAAGCGTTCTCGTTCAGGCAAGCTCTATATACGGTGAACGATGCTATCACTTGCCTATGGTCAGAATGTTTGAAGTATTGCGACTTAAATACTCAACACAGGGGCGAGCTACCGCACCGCTGCCGAGCACCAGAATCTTGATACAGGCCATTGACTATTGCAAATACAGGAATTCTAAGAGGAGATAATCAGAAGCAGTGACTGTCTGATTTTATGCTTTTATGGGAATGGATTGGGGGGAATTGGAGAATTGGGAGGCGGGGAGGCTTTGGGTGTGGTAGTTCATAGATATGATGGTTTTCGATGGATGACTCACGCCGGAATGATCTGCATTATAGGAAGTCTTTAGAATCCCAACAAAATAAAATCCCCTTGTTTATCTTAGCTGGTTCATCTTAGCAGGTAGGGTAAAGCCTTCTCTCTCTTACCCTCGTATCCCCGTCCCAGAACTTTCAAAAGTAAGCAAGACAGTCTATTGCGATACTGTGTATATGTATACCAAGTTAAAAAAATAGAAAACCATAACATGTGTAAGCAAACAGAAGAAATAAAGAAATAACTTAGGAAAAGGTAGTAAGTATATCGGTTACTTTGATCAACGAAATTGTGTGGGGAGTTTTCCTTCATTCAATGGGGGGACATAGACCGTTACGAAACAGCGCAGCGAGAATAACAAAGAGGCTCGAACGGTTCGGACAGCCCGCCATTATCTTTCTTCAGTGGCTGGCCACGTTTCTATGAACTAGCGCGCTCGTAGCAATGATTCACAACCACGCCATGCTGCGAGGCTGCCGTTCACCTGAGCCAAACGAGCACCTCCACCCAACCTGTACCCCCAGCGCTACAAATGCATGCGCTACAAATACATGCATATTGACCTTGCGAGGGTCCATGTGCAAGCTAACCCCTTTTGGTCTACCACACTACATACAGGTATCTCAATTTGGACGCCCATGTAGAAACATATGCAATACAGTTGTTCTTGTGCTTGCCATAGGCTGTGATACGAAGCAAGCTGAACCTGACATAATATATAATCTTGCTTTCTTTATTGTATGATATTTGGGTACATTGTCTTGTTTGATTAATTATTCTATCAACCAACAACACACATAGCAAGAAGAGTATCTTACCATTCGGAACAATGCCCAAAGATCAGTCGTCGCAAGTCCCAAGGCGAAATTCTGTGCCGAATCGAGAGATATCGCCAAGACGGTCTACCTCTCAACCAGGCAGGACAGGCACACAACACCTCCAGCTAACCGCTCCGTGGTCGGGGAAGTTGGAGCGAGAAGCAAAGGTTCTTGATATCCCAGGTTACAACAATAATTGGGGCAGGATAGACATTGACGCAACTGAGTTTAAAGATCTTTTCAAAGATTACACAATCCGCGACCAGAATCTTCTGGTTACACGCATTCACCCGAAAGCATGGTTGGAAATGTATCGAATAGATCGATGGAATTTTCTGGCGGCACTCTCAACACATCGGATTAGGATCAAGATTAGAAACGCTACTGTCAAAGACAATACCGAAGATGTTGAGTTGGCAACTCTGGTAATAATTGCTCTGTCGATTCGGCGATTGGATTTTAAGGGAGAGGACAGGAAAGTCATCGGTGAACTAGCAGGTTTAGCACCTCCAAAAGTGATGGACAACCTTAGCAAGTTTTCATGGCTTCCTGTTCTGGAAGTCGGCGACATTGCACCTCTTGCTCATTCAGCTTCCCGCAGTATTTGCCATGCAAAATATCCTAATGTTCTATCTGGGACTACCGGAAGGGCTGTTGGTAATTTGATCGCCTCGATTCTGGCGTCTCAGGATAAACATCTACAGGGAGATCAAGATGAGGACAAGAGGCAAATTCCAACTATCTTCTCTGATATTCTCCTGAGAGACCTCCCAGACAAAGACAAAGGTGCAGAAGTCGGATTTGTGTTTGCCGGTATCACGAAATATATTAAAAATAGTGGAGACCTGATTGTGAAAAAGACAACGAGACTCAAACTAGTCATGGATACAGTTTTGGCTGGACTTACAGGTGTGCCGGCTGGCGGTGTCGTATTTGCGGCTATACAACCGGGACTTGACTATATGGCGGACAAAAGCAAGGACCGCAAGCTCAAAGAGAACATTGAGTTACTCATCACTATGCAGAATTGGTATAACGACTATGTCTTAGCTCCTCTCCACAGAAATGGTGGCAGACTGGAGATTGAAGACCCAGAAAGCAAGACTAACAAAGAAATCAAGATCAACAAAGAAACCTTCAAGGAGTGGTACGGAGTTGTAATGGAATTCAATGGGCTCTAGAAGAGTTTTAAACAACAGACATAATACAACAATTTCACAAATTATCAATCAAAAGTGAAAATTCAGCCGTAGTACCAATTTCTAACCCTGATGTAAACCTCTTCACGCTTTGGTGGCTTATAATCTTGCATGTAAACTAATCAGATTCCCTTTTGTCACCTCTCCAGTATGAGCTTTGCATTTTATAACTATTAAGAGTAATAAGAGCTTAATGGTATAGCTGTGGTAAAGGAACTTGATCACGCTATAAATGGAGACCCTTTGCGTCAGGGCGACGACGCAAAGGTGATTTAGTAGTGGGAGGGGCTCAAGGTGTCTGGGGCAGTTTAACATACATATGAATATAGCTTAATCCACCCTCCCGTCCCATTCTCCCTCGAGTAACATCAAGCTTAATATGCATATAGAGAGGGAATCTAGCTAAGGACCCTGGATTACTCCAAATAAGCGAATGATAGAAAACCCCCTAAAAGCGTGAGATTAACCGCGGGACCAATTTCTCAACCCGTACACATGATAATGGCGAGACAGGAAAGAGTTACAAGGGGGCCCCTTCGCGTGAATAATACCCTTTCTCTGGTCGCTGGTGATATCTAAACTCTTAGACCCAGTTTACCCTATTGCTGCAGCATTACATCCATCCATTCCCTAACAATCTTCTTCTTAACCTGCTTAGAGTCCACAGATACAGATGCCTCCGTGGCGGGCTCAGGGTCACGCGCATCCCCTGTTGATATAGACTCTGATGTCGCCCCCAATGTCCTTTCCCCGTCTCTGGTATCGGATGTAGCTGCGATATTCCAAGGCTTGAGAAATCCAAGACTCTGTGCACCCTCGATCCACTTATGCTTGTTACCCTTCCAGTAGGTAAAATATATCCACGTCATGATATCAGGACTATCGAACCACTTCCCTTCCAAAATCCACGAATCCTTAGGGTTTTCCCCAAATATCACTTGGGCCTCTTTGACAAAATCGCTTTTGATCGAGATGACCGTGGCGGGATGAGTGAAATTGAAATGTTCCCGAATATGGTTTTGGAATATGGAATCCATTATCCCTGTTCGATTTTTCTACCCTTTCCATGTTACAATATGATCAAGCTATAGTAAATAACTGTTTTTCTTTTTAATAAAAAAAGCACATACCAGGAAATATGCCCAATAATCTTGCTTAACCCATTCTGATCTCCCCGTAATTCGAGCCAGCTCTTCCCGCACTTTCTTCGCAGGCGTGTCCTGATTGATTTTAGTTGTTGCTAAATTCATCGTCGGGGTAATCAAAAAGACTTCGAACTACAGAGTACAAACATCAGATGTAGGTGAATGCGGCTTGTTCGGTTAAATCCTTGTCTCGTACAAGTAGACTAAGCCTAAAGCCTCGACCTACAGCTTATAAAAAGTAAGGAAAAAAAGAAGAAAAAAGAATCCTTTTCTCTACGGAAGGATAGGGGAGAGGAGTGGTGATAAATCATGGATTCTTTTATTTTTGAAAACAATAAGTTAAAGATGTGAGGGAGTCTAAAAATTGTAGAAAATGCATGATTTTGATATTGGAACCTATTGTGAATAAGAGGTTGGTAGTTGGCATCGCGGAGGGGAAGCCTCAGGTGGGGAGAGCAGCGACTAATACATTTCTTTCTTCAAATGATTTATGGGGCATGATTAAGCAGAGTATAGGTAATGGAATATGGGCTGGCTGTGTGTGTCTGTGTGTGTGTGACTTCGATTTCGTTGCTCGCAGCGGACGGGTGATGAATGGATAGCAAATAATGTACACACACATATAGATAACACAATATATATATAATATATAATATTCCCTCTCTCAAAACTATAACTTAACTAATAGCTAGCTAAACCCCATTCTACTCTCTCAAAACAGTAACCATTGCCGCGAGATGCCAGCAGCAGCAGCAGAAGCTTCAGAACAACCAAAAACGAGGCATCGCTGTGGGTATTGGTAAAAAGGGCATCGCTATCCACCAAGCACCCCAAAAATACCAAGATAACGGAAAGACATAAAACAAAACAAACGGCTTCCTCGTCCTTCACAGGGAAATCCCATGAAAATAGTCAGTCGCCATACACACACACATATATATATATATTTATCTTCGATAAACAGTAGAACGCTGTTGGAGTGTTCCAAGCAAACAAGCTTCACTTGAAAAAACAAACATATATTCCCCATAATTCCCCCAACGCCAAAGCAAAACTTCAAACAATGCAGAAGCCCCAAATGCCCAACCTCCCATTTCCCGGTAATGGATATATCTTCATTCTAGGCCGTAAAAGGTCATAAGTTCGTTTCGTGTCGTTTCGTATAGGCGTATAAAAACGCGGGTATCTTCTGAAGAATGGTTTCGTGTATATACAGTACACTGATTAAAAAGGACTCTATTCATCCAGAAAGCCTCCATTCCCTACACATTTTTACCCAAGAGTGTTGACCGTCCTTGGTCGGATGTGGAAAGTTTTGAACTCCTCAGAAAATTAATTTTCTGACGGTGCTCAATATGCGGTACCAACGATATTGTCCTCACTAGTAGCAACCGCAACTAGTGTATCGAGCGCACTCATCCCGTCTGTTCGTTTTGGCGCTCCCTGCGCCTGTGTCTGCTGTGCATGACTGTGGTTATATGTATATGCTCCCTCTTCTCTCGGCTGGTACGTTGTTTGATACGCCGGAGCGTTGGATGGTATGATCCTCGGGTCATTTGGTGGCATGGCTGGCATCCCATTCCGATGTTCAACATAGCCGTTCGAATGCATGATACTGGGATGCAATTCTGTGATACTTACACTATGAGGTGTCCCTGGTACGCCCTCGGATGAACTGCTATCTTCTGGAGATGTACGTGAGAGTCGAGGATCGATTGCAGGTTGTTGTGCAGAGACTGGGCTGACAGGACCATTATACCATGCTTGACGTTTCTGACCTCGGGGAGTGATAGGTGGTGCACTTTGGTGATGGAATTGCGCTTGTTGAGTTCGTGCTGAATAGGGAGATTCCTCAAATCGGACTTGCTGAGGCTGAGCGCGCACGACTTCGGCTTGAGCTTGCACTGCCCGGTTTGCTTCCGATGCCCAGGAGCTGGCTGCGTCCGTTGGAGTATTACGTTGGGTGATGTCCAGGCGAGTAAGTTCTTGTGGAATTCCGCGATCCCAGTGTTGACTATTGGGACGTGAGCCATATGGTTCACTGGGTCGAGTTGGGGTGTCGATCATCATAGGGCTAGGTTGACGACGCACTGGGCTCTGTGCGCGGCGAATTGGATCAAAGCTTTCGATTCCAGGAAGTCGCATATTTGAACCTATGCTGAGAGGAGGTGCATTGCTGGGAAGGACCGGGGCTTGAGGTGGAGGACCGGCCGAGTAATAGTTAGGAGCATTTTGAAGTCTAGTCGTAAATGTTGAATATGCGGCACTATCAGGATGCCATGTTCTCCTTCTCCATGCTCCTTCATCTGTTACACTAGATATAGACTCTCTTCTTGAGAAGGTGGAGCCACTAGGCGAGCTGGGAGATGCAAGAGATGGGGAATATGGAGGAGCATTATTCATTCCTAGGGCTGGTGGACCGTAGCCAGTCTGAGGAGATTGGAATGGGTTTTGTGCAGATGGTACTGACAATCTTCGACCGGGAGTTCTGTGTCCATTGTAAAGACTCTGTGTCCGAGAGTGAGATGATACTGGTGATTGCATCGCGGAGCCCCATCTTGGACTACCTTGACCGGTGGAAAATGTTGCAGAGGTTGGGGTACTGAACCCTGGCGATCCAGGTCTGTACTGGTATGTGTTTGGGGTATATGGTCGTTCCATTTCCCCCGACAGCCTTGGACCTCTGTCAGCCATAACGAGTGGTGGTGGCCGCCTTCTTGCA
>Ga0247734_1000751_pt1 | contig 26871 bp, 21 predicted proteins | sample UWRJL103311B2_FD_180933 | JGI IMG/M metagenome (GOLD analysis project Ga0247734, IMG submission 180933) | Plant litter microbial communities from Arlington Agricultural Research Station in Wisconsin, United States - UWRJ-L103-311B-2 | ecosystem: Environmental > Terrestrial > Plant litter >...
TCGTTGAGGTTGTTAAAGTTAATTTTCATTTTTAAGGTTGTTAACAGGCATGTCAGATCTCTCTTTTCGTGCAAGTTGATGGGTTAGATATTGAACATTTTTATTTTCTTCACTCCTCGTGAAGTGCTGATACAAACCTAGGGCTAAATAGTCCGGTCTGCAATTTTAAATGGTATACAAAAGGTTAATGAGTATAAAAGGGAGGTATACAAAAGGTATACAAGCCATTTTTTTTGAGTCAAAATATCTGTTTTATCAACTTAGAAGCTGTTTTTTAGAAAATTTGATCAGACAATCTCATAAACTCCATGATAAACTGAAAGCTGAACATTCCATGATGTTCCCCAGCTGACATTTGTAATTTACAGTAAAAAATATTTTCCGGATGCCGTTTTACAGGCGATCACCATATTTGCAGGCAGATTATTTGGATAGGAAAGGGAAGCTACCGGCGCAGAAGGAATAACGGTAGATTTAAATTCCAGTGTTTTTAAATACTCAGTTGTAATGCTGTTGATATCTGCAATTCCCAATTTGCAAAACTGAACTTTTGACGGTTGTAAAGCTGCATAATATTCTCCATTGGCAATCCAGCTTATATCACCGGATGTAGAATCAGTCAGAACATAAGGGCTTGTAAGGCTTAAGCTTTTGCCAAACGGAATGACAGCAGTTTTAACAGGTTGCCAGCTAAAATGTTTGTTGGCCAGAGTTTGATTCTGATCACTGACTATATCAAAAATTTGACCGGAATTATTACTTGCAAGGAAATCTGAGCTTGAAATTGGTTCTGAATCGACAGAATTATTACAATAAAGCAAAATGAAGACTAAGCTGATAAAAGGGATACTTGTAAGAAGATTTTTCATGACTAATTGCTAATTTTTAACAGTTAATTGTGTAAGTTTTTATTGTTTTATTGAGTCGGATGCCTTGATCATAGAAGAAGCACAAAGATTATAAAGGTCCATCCAGGATTGTCCTATTTCTTCATCCCATTCGTCGCCAAGACTGTTTTGCAAAACCCATATCAGTGCTTGCCCAACGGTTTGATATTGTTCCGGCTTGGTGCCGTAATGCACGTGCCGCTTTGCCAGGGCGTCTATATCATCCTGGATGTTCGGCATATTCTGCAGGTTCATCACCATATAAGTGAGCATGTCCATCATTTTTTTAGCCTGATGTTCTATATCGTTTTGAAACATAGGTATCAGGCAGGGATCCAATTCAAAAAGTTTTTCATAAAACAACTCTCCGACATGGTCGGATTGTGTGATAATATAACTCCATGAATTCTTGATGATCAGTACGTTGCGATCAGTCATGGCAAAATTTTGATTAAGTGATAGGATTATTGTGCTGCTGCAACAGTAGTTGTTGCTCCAATCATTGCGCCGGACAAAACCGTAAATACTTCAATCCAAGCCTCTTTTACAGGCTCGTTCCATTGATTGCCAAGCTTGTTTTCCAGCATCATGATCAATGCTTGTCCAACTGCCTGATAATGCTCGGGCCGGGTGCCATATTGTACGTGGCGCTGCGCAAGACCTTTAATCTGTCCTTCAATTTCATCAAGAGAATTCAGCTTTGAAATAACATAGGAGAGCATTGTAACCAGCTTTCGTGCCTGATCATTAATATCCGGTTTAAAAAGCGGCCTCACCGAAGGAGCAATTTCGAATAGTTTTTGGTAAAAGTATTCACCGGCATTTTCGGTATTGTTAGCCAGGTAATTCCATGAATTTCTGATAAGAAGAATGTTTGAATCAGTCATAGTAAAAAATGTTAATTGTAAAGTGAAAGGGAAAAAATATTGATCAATCCAAATGCGAAAAAGCTTTTGTGGAAAGGCAATGCAAACTTATGACCGGTTCAAGCCCACTCCTATTTTAAAAGGTATACAAGAGGTAAACCATTGAAACAATGAGGTGTACAAAAAGTAACACACCTTCTCTGCGCTGAGAAAAGGTGTGTTTTGGAGATAAAAAGGAAGTTTTTAAAGATTATTTAGCTGAATTGCTTTGGTATAGCTAAATAAGTTTTTGAAATAAAGTTTAATACTCGATATTCAATTTCAATTAACAAAAATCATTATCAGCAACTTTGAACTTTTTTACTTTAAACTAATATTAAATAGTCATCAGGTAATCGGATAAATTACTTTCTTCGGGTAAATTGAGTTTTTTACGTAAGCGATGGCGTGCAGTTTTAACACTATCAGGAGAAATGCTGAGTAAAGTTGCAGCTTCTTTAAGATTAAGGTTCAGCCGGATAAGCGCACAAAGCCGTAGTTCGCCGGCGCTTAGTTCTGGATTTGCTTTTTTTAGTTTTGAAAAGAAATCTTTGTGAACACCTTCAAAATACATTTTAAATTCGTCCCAGTCTTTGTCAAGGTTAAAACTGTAATCTATTAAATTGATAAGTCTGCTGAACAGAGGTGTGTTTTCGTCCCGCTGCCCACCTTTGAGCGCAAGAGAAACAGTTTGCCGGATATCTTCAAGAATACTGTTTTTCTGAATGAGATTCAGTGTATGTGTCGTTAGTGCTTTGTTACGAAATTCCAGTTCAGTGATAAGCAGTTGCTCCTTTTCCAGGCTGTTTCGTTTTTCTGTTTCTGCCAGTGCTTGCTGCATTTCATGTAATTCCCGGTTTTTTCTCACTTTTAATCTTGACCGGTTGAAAGCAAGAGCGAGGAGAACAAGCCCTGCAAACAGCGCTACGGCTACTGTATTACGGGTTGCATAACCCAAATCTTTCTCTTTTTCCAAAAGTTTTATCTCACTTTGTTTTTTCTCACTTTCATAATGCACCCGCAGGTTGGCAATTTTAATTGTATTTTCTGCATTAAAAAGGGAGTCTTTCAGAACAATGGAAAGCTGCTGAAAATGGTAAGCATTGGAATAATCTTTAATCTGACCATAAACCGTTGCTAAACCTTCATAAGCTTGCTGAAGCGCAGGTCGCAATCCATTTGCCTGAGATATAATGTTTGCCTGCTGATAATTTGTGATAGCCTTTCCGCTCTCATTCATGCGGGAATATATGTGACCCAAACCATTGTAGGAAACAACCATCAGCTTTTTGCTTTGATACAATTCGTTGATTTCCAATGCTTTTTCAAATTCAGAAATGGCTTTTGCATCTTCACCTTTCTGAAAACTTATTTCACCCAAATTATTATGACAAATGATCTGTCCATTGCTGTCCTTAAACTTTTCGAATAATTTTAATGCCTTTTCAGCGCTAACAGTAGCTGCGTTGTATTTTTTTTGTTTGATATAAATGGTAGCCTCGTTAATGTAAAAACCAGCCATAGATTTTTGATCATCCAGTTTTGTCCAGATTACCATGGCCTGTTTATAATACAGCAAGGCTTCTTCATAATTTTTCTGGTTTTTATAAACATTGCCAATACTGTTGGTAATAGAAGCTACCCGGGCCTGATCTCCTATTTCCTGAAAAATAGCTAATGACTGAAAGTAATTGTCAAGAGCCTGACTGTAATTTCCTTGCTCTCCATATACAATTCCAATGTTGGATATTGCTTTGGCTACTCCTTTTTTGTCATTTAATTTTTCGTAAATCTCTTTACTTTTTAAATAATTGGCAATAGCCGCAGCCTGGTCATTTTTTTGCCAATAATATACTCCAATGCCCTGAAAGCTTCTTGCCTCACCTGGAAGATATTTAATTTTTCGGGCTAGGGTGGATGCTTTCTGTGAATACTGAAGTGTTTTTTCCGGGGCAGAAGCCCAGTATTCCATGGCCAGATCTACTAATAAGTTAATCTGATTAGAATCTGGTTTTGAATGATGCAGCAAATTTTCAAGGCTGTCAACCTTGGGAGATTGTGCAAAAGCGGGTGTTGTTAAAATAATAAAAAGAAAGTAAAAACTGATTTTCATAGAAATGCGTGCAAGAATTCATAAAGGGAGTGGTCAAATATAAATGAAATAAAAACTTAAATAAAACGATATTTTTGAAACAACTAGTCTTACATGCTAAGACCGTTGATTTTCAGCTAAGTAGTCTATTTTCAACGTATTACTTCTTATTAAACGGTTTTTGGAATTTGACTTGAATTATAAATATTCCATACACTTAAGATATTGGTTATTTCATTTTTATTAAAAAACGAAATAACCAATATCAGCTAATAAGCACAAGAAATAGTTAAAACCAGAAACCTGAACGTTGACTATTATACGTTTATTTTATTTTTTCTATTTTTTAAAATAAAAACTCACAAAAATCACATTGATCTTTGTAAGCCGATATTTTTACTTGTTTATAAAAGCTCAGTTAAGTGTTTGTAGTTAGATTTTGCTATGTCCAATGCTTCGTCCATCCGACCACCCAAAATCAGTTTGGTCATGGATAAAGCATAACCTTTTACTTGTTCCCATTCTACTTTTGGCGGCATGGCCAATGATGCAGGGTTTGTAAAGACGTTAATTAAAACTGGTCCGTTTTCCTGAAAGGCTTCTATTATTGCATTTCTTAATTCGGACGGCTGACGAACTGTAATTCCCTTGAAACCCATCGCTGTTGCAATCATCGCAAAATCAGGATTCACCATATCCGTTTCATTATCCGGTAAACCTGCTACTTCCATTTCCAGTTTCACCATACCCAATGACCTGTTATTAAATACCACCAGTTTTATCGGCAAACGATATTGATGGATTGTCGCAAGGTCGCCGAGTAGCATGGATAAGCCGCCATCACCGCAAAAAGCAACTACCTGTCTGTCAGGATAACTTAATGAAGCACCAATTGCCATAGGCATTGCATTGGCCATAGAACCATGGTTGAAAGAACCAAGCATTACTCTTTCTCCGGTCGACTGTATATACCGTGCGCCCCAAACGCAGCACATACCGGTATCGACAGTAAAAATAGCGTCGTCAGTAGCCAGTTCATCGATTGTAGCTGCTACAAATTCAGGACTAATATTATCTTCCCGACCTTGATCGTGCACATAAGTTTGCAGGTGACTTTTAACTTCTTCATATAAATCAAGCTGTGCTTTTAAAAAACTGTCGTCTTTTTTGTTATTTATTAAAGGCAATAATGCTTCAAGAGAATCCTTAATTTTACCACAGAGTCCTATTTCCAGCTTTGCCCGCCGGCCCAGTCTTTCAGGTTTTTCATCAATTTGTATTATTTTATTCTTATCGGGCATGAAAGGCGCATAAGGAAAATCGGTACCTAAAAGCAAAACCACATCCGACTCATGCATCGCGTGATAGGCGGACGGAAGCCCGATTAAACCTGTCATTCCAACTTCATAAGGATTATTATACTGTATGCCCATTTTACCCCGGAAAGAATAACCAACCGGCGCTTTGAGCAATGCTGCCAGTTCAACGATTTCGTCGTGGGCATCTACTGCACCTATGCCACAATAGATAGACACTTTCGTATTTTGATTTAATAAAGCAGCTACTTGTCCAAGCTCTTCGTCGGCCGGCCGAAGTATGGTTTTGCCTCTGTAATTATACATTGCGGTCACACTTTCCTCAGCCGGTAATGCAGATACATCTCCTGGTAAACCAAATACTGCAACACCTTTATGATGAATTGCATGCTGAATAGCAGCCTGTAACATACGCGGTGCCTGTGCTGATGTGGTGGCAATTTCATTATAACAACTGCAATCATCAAACAATTTAATAGTATTGGTCGACTGAAAATAATCGGTACCAAACTCCCTTGTATTCATTGTGGAAGCAATCGCAATAACGGGAACGCCCGAGCGATGTGCATCATATAATCCGTTAATCAAATGAACATGCCCTGGTCCGCTGCTTCCGGCGCAGCAAGCCAGTCCGTCCAGTTCAGCTTCAGCGGCGGCGGCATAAGCGCCCACTTCCTCATGTCTTACATGTATCCATTTAATTTTCCCGCTTCTTCGTACTGCATCATTCAATTCATTAAGGCTGTCGCCGGTTACTGCGTAAATTCTTTTTACACCATTGGCTATAAGCATTTCCACAATCTGATCTGCAACATTCATATTTTGATTTTTAAAGGTTATTGATTTATTCGTTTCAGTCCATTTTATACAAATCAAAAATAGGATATTTTAATCTAATCAAACCAAAGTTACAAGCTTATAAAATATTCTGGTTTTTGATATAAAATATTCACTGACAGCTTCATAACAAATTTTCGCAGCCTTAGCAGGCTTTTTTTCAGGATGACCGGAGTACTATTATTCTGTTCGCAGGAAAAAAGTAAATTTTATGTTTGAAATGCCATACCATGTGAACCTTTTATCACCTTAAATTCACTTAAACTTTTTTATTTTCATGAAATCCTTACACCCATTTTTTAGACAACGTTTTTATCTGATTAAACTGCTTTTGATAACCGGAGTTATGATTGGTTATCTGGATAGCTGTACCCTTGTTGACCATCCGCCGCAGGGTAATAAATATTTAGTTAGCAGTACCTTAATCGGAGAAGTTACCAAGCAGGAACTTGCATTGCGGCTGGCAGCCCTGAGCCTTCCTTTGCCTGCCGAAATACCTGCAGCATCAATTCCTTTATACGACATTAAAGTTTACAAAATTGTTTATAAAACTAAGAATCCTGCCGGCCAGGAAATTCAGGCTTCCGGCGCCTTAATTATTCCTAAAACTGCAAATCCGGTAGCATTGATCAGTCAGCAGCACGGGACTATTACCAATGATGCCAATGCGCCTTCCTACTACGGCATGGGCAGTGAAGCTTATTCTTTCAATTCCATATTTGCCTCTAATGGATTTATCATTTCCTGTCCGGATTATATTGGATTTGGTACTTCCGGATCTATGAATAATCTCCTGCTTCACACTTATGAACACCGCGAAGGGTTGGCCCAGGCTAGTCTGGATATGCTAAGGGCAGCCAAAGAATTGATACAAAGTGACAATACTATTAACTGGGATACACGCTTATTTCTGACCGGTTATTCCGAGGGAGGATTTGCTACTATGTCACTTTATAAGAAAATGCAGGATGAAGTACCCAATGAATTCAATCTTAAAGCGGTATCAGCAGGAGCGGGAGCTTACGACAAAACCAGTTTTATGAAGGAACTTCTTACTAAACCTTCCCATGGAATATCGGCATATAATCAAACTTACCTTTGGGTATTGCTTACGTACGACAGGATTTACGGATTAAACCGACCTCTCGAAAAATATTTTGTAGATCCTTACCTAACCAGAATTAAAACAAGCGGAGTAGGGGCACTTCTTGACACAAGCTTTGATAATATTTTTACTGCTGACTTCAAAAATGGAGTTGCAAATGGGACGGATACCCAGTTTTTGGCAGCAGTAGCGGATAATAATGTGTATGATTGGAAGCCACTCAAACCCTTACAACTTTATCATGGCACGGTCGATCCGCAAGTATTTTTCCTTAATTCACAAAATGCCTACACCGCCATGAAAGCAAAAGGAATGGATGTTCCGGTATATTTGTTTCCTATTGTTGGCGGTACACACCAAACCAGTTTACCTTCTTATGTAGTTGGTACTTTTGTTTTCTTTAAAACGGTTCAGTAGAAAAACTCTGAGAATAAAGCTGTTGAAAAAAAATTGAGTTTGTCAATTTTTATAAATTGGCAAACTCAATTTTTTTTAGATGTCATTGTCTGATATACTTCAACCGGGAGGGATTACAAGTTTTAAGTATAAGTTCGCTGCCATTTATTTGAATATTCCAGGCTGCACAACCGTTACAATCTGCTAATATGCATCTCTCATTCGTCATGTCGGCGAGAGGTTTTACATGAACCTTACTTCCATTAATGACAAGTAAATCGGGAGGACAGCACTCAGGTTTTCCATTAGAATCCATTAATACGCCATCAAATCGAAAAGTGAGATAACTGGCATCAAGAACTGATACATTTTCCCACGTAGCAACGCCATTATTTATTTTTTCAATAGCTTTTAAATCCCAGCTCCCAGCCAAAGGTTTGATTTCGGCAACTGGTTCCGGATCATCTTTTTTACAGCCAAATAAAATAATTGAAAATATAACTGCATATAATAGTTGTCTCATATATGGATAATTTTTTCTTTATTAGATTCAATTTTTCCAGTAATAGTTGGAATGGAATACAGAAAAAATTATCCGGGCAATTCTCTACTCTGCGACTACTTATGCATTATTTATTTTGTGATAATTATTTCTAAACTTCCTGATAATCAGCAGCGCTTACAGTTATAAAATTCCCTTTCATTAATGCTCTTGGTTGTATTTTCCCTGAACCTGTCGAAGGAATTGCCTTTTGTGCAGTGCTCCAGTCTGATTCAAAAATTTGTGTATAATAATGAGCAATGGCCGGATCATAAATGATCAGACCGGCTTCACGATTGGAACTTACTCCGGTTTCCGACCAGTTTTGAGAACTGATAAGCGAAGCATTTTCATCTATAATAATCATTTTATTGTGACAGTGAACAAATCGTTTGGTATCGATGTAACGAATATTTTTATCTAACACCAATCCATATTTTGCGCTCAGATTAGCAATATTAATTTTCTCCTTTTTTACATCATCCTGACCAAATAGTTTGCCGAGAATAATTCTTACATCAAGGCCAGGATTCTTTTCCTTAGCTTTTTTAATAGAAGTAAGTAATTTACCCACCGACAAACTGCTACTCCGGATGTACTGTTGCTCAATAAAAATAGATTTGGTTGCATTTTCAATAAAACCGGGAATCAGATCCATATAGTTATCGGGAGCTAAAACCGGGGTTATTTTAATTGGAGTTACTGGTTTAAAAGTTTTACTTGGAAAAAGCTGAACGGGCGAAAGTTGCGGAGCTTCTTCTACGAGGTCAAGTGGAGGAGAAAGAGGGCGCGGTGCAGCGAGCGCCTTAGCAGCAGTTTTTTCTCCGTCGGTTTCCAGTTTCATATCACTCAGCAACAATTTTCTGAAAAAATTTGCTAACGGTTCAGAATGTATTGCAATACCCATATCCCGGTTTCCAGTAACAAAATTATCAGGATCACCGCCATCTGTTTCATTGAATGGAATACTGTTATTGGAATAATTTCCACTTTGTACCAGTGTCCAGGTCTTATCAATTACAATCACTTTTTCGTGAGAAGAAGGGAAATAACTGATATGTGCGCTGGCGCAGGAAGGAGCTACTGTGGTTGTAGCACCAAACCGCGCCAATTCCTTGAAAAGATCTTTTTCTTTTTGGTTATCAATGTCAAGCATGACCGAAATTTTTACGCCTCTTCGCATAGCCTGAAGCATAATTTCTCTCATATAATCAGCCGAAAAATCATAAATACCGATAATAATTTCCTTTTTAGCAGCATCCAGCAATCGCCGGGTTACAGCATAAGTGGAGTCAGGTGAAGCATACGCAATCAAATCGCCGGATATGTTGAAAGAAGGAATTGACCTGATTTTCTTATATGATGTAAGATGACAGTTTCGGGCAACTAATTCAAGCGTACTGAGACTGACAAAAGCCTTGGACGAAGTGTCATCCGGAGTAATTAGAAAGGGCATGGTAATTTGGTTTAAAAGATGATGATTGACAGCTTAATCAACAAATCCGGAATACACGCCTAATTTTTTTGTTCTTTTATAAATCTGTATACTAATTCTCAAATACCGGATTTTGGTATGAAGTTAAATGTTTATATACGTGGCCGCAAATAAATACAAGTCTATTTATTAAGAGGTAATTATTTGATAATTATTGTATTATCTATTTTTTGGGAGGTGGGAAATAAGAATAATTTTGATGAAGATATAATAATAACATCACAGTTAATATTTGATTTTTAACCCGAAAAAACGAAAATAGGTTATAAAATCTCCGGAGAATGAATTCTGATTTCAATTTTGGTTCCTTGCCCGGGTGATGTTTCAAGAGTGAATTTTCCTCCGATTAACTCAGCTCTGCGCTGCATATTTCGCAGTCCTGATCCGGAGAACTTTAACTCCTTATTTTTTACAACCTGAAGATCAAAACCTTTTCCATTGTCTGTTACTTCAAGCTTAAATTCTTCTTTTTCATAAGTGAGGTGAACTTGTATAATTGTTGCTCCGGCGTGTTTCATCGTATTATTAAAAATCTCCTGGGATATTCGGAAGAGCACAATTTCCTTTTCATAACCTAATAAATATTTCTCGCCGGACGTAGTAATTTCGGTCTGGAATTTTTTGGTTTTACGTATCCGGATGAGCTCATGTGCCAGACTATCCTGCAAGCCAAAATCTTTTACAAAATCCCCGTCAAAGCTTTTAGTAAGTGCGCGTAATTCATTGATTGACAGACTTATTATTTCATTAGCTTGTGTAATTCGTTCCTTGTTTTCAGTTATTTGCTCTGTATCTTCCAGAATATTAAGATTAATTTTAGCCACAAAGAGAAGTTGCCCTATATTGTCATGTAGTTCCTGCCCAATTTGCTGCAGTGTAAAATTTTGTACTTCAATTTGAGTTTGCAGGATTTCCTGCGCATATCGGGCGTGTATAGTGGTTTTTTCCTGTTGACTTTGAAGTTGTCTTCGTTGAAAAACAAAGAAAAGTGTCAGTAAAAATATCAGTAGCAGAAAAACGATCAATGTTCCTGCAACCACAATTATTACAACTTCTGATATTTCGACTGACATATAAATCCGTAAGTGATCATTCCATAAAGAATGCAATTGAGTAAATGATTGATAATATATAGTTTTTGGGCAATTTCCTGATGATTCTTAGAAATAATATTGGTAAAACCCATTTGAAAAAACGTTCCTGCATAAAAGAAAATGATTCCGGTACAAATCCAGAAATGTGGGTTGTGCGATAAATTTTGATTTAAATCATCAACCTTTTGAAATAGTTCAAAAAAGTATGCTCCGCTCCAAACACAGAAAAGAAAAGCAGCTAATAAAAAAGTATATGTGCCCAACTGATTAGGTCCCTGTACAAACAGGAAATTAAAAATATTGGCTGCAACGACGATAGGAATACTAATAATAATGACCTTTCTTATTTTTGGAGAAACAATAATCCCTAAAAAATAAGTGGCTATAAGATAGTATTCAAAAGGCTGATAGAGGTGAAAAACCCATTCAGCTACTTGGTTGAGCGCTTTTAAATGATAAGTGCCGATCGTCTCTACAACAACTGTTATAGCAACAAGCCAAAACAAATGTTTCAGGCTTGTTGTTAAAATTTTATAATAGTAAACGCCTGCTACGAAACATGCGAATAAAACGAAGAGATAAATATAAATGCTCATAATTATCCGATGGGGCAGCATCCCGAGCCATGATCATAAATTGGGTCATCCATGTTAATTGATGAATCAGATTTGATTGCTACTTCTGAAAAAGCCGGACTAAGCCCAATCTCATCGCAGATAAAGCAGGTGTACAAACTTTTAACTGAATTGAAAAAAGTCTGAATTTCAGAATTGATTTCATGAGCTCTTCCTCTTTTATCAATTTCAAATTCTTCGTTTTGATGAGTGTGATATATGTATGATTTTCTTTTATAGTAATTGGCCATCTTTTCTTTTAACTCCTTAAAATCTGTTGGATCCGACAGAAAAAGTTTGCCTTTTGAATCATATTGCGAGCAGCTAATTATTGTATCAGCTTTTTCGGTATCTGATTTCTTTTGTTTAATACAGAAAGCAAGTCTCAAATTTCCAAATCCCTCGGCTTCGGAATCGCAAATAAATTGTGCTACAAAATAATGTCCAGCCTTGGCATCGACCACCAAGGTTTTGAGTGCTTTTAGCGACTCTCCTGAAATTTCGGTTAATTCAGTTTCTTCTTTCCAATTTATTTTAGCGCATCCACTTAATCCGGAATGCCTTTTTTTAAATTCTTCGCTGAATACAATAAAATCGTAAGGATCAATTTTTTTCCAGTTTGAAGATGGGTCAGGATTTTTGTCAGATGAGTTAATAAGAGATGACATAGAGATAAGGGTATAATTGTTAGAATTAACTATTGAAAGATGAAACCTGGATTTCTAATGTTTAATAGAGAAATAGCCTCAGGATTAAATCTAAATACAGTTACAAAGTTATCATCTTAATCCATAAAGAGATTACCGTATTTTCACCTATTCTTCTACCGTAAAATTGTCGAATTAATTAGTCTGTAAGATTTGCTACAAGCAAAAAAAACCTGGCAGGTAGATGCGAGGTCTTCTTTTTTTTACCTATTGTTATACTAATCAAAATCATTAATAAGAGCTCTAATCTAATAAATTGAGGCTAACCAATTTTTATATAGACAGACTGCATTTTTTTTACGATTATAAATTTATTTCTACAATTCAGTAGTATTTATATTACAATTTATTAACTTAGTGTCGGTTTAAGTTTTAAGGGTTTAGGGATTAGTTATAAAAGAGCCTTGCTATGCGAGGTTCTTTTATTTTTGATAGAATTGCGATTATAAAATACCTTTATATATGAGGATTCAATTGCTATTTCGTCAGATTAAAATAACATTAGCTAATAGTTGATGTGATTTTTGGAAAATTTAATAAAAATGGATGCAGTATTGCCAGAAATCCAATGTAGGCGTGTTTGTAAGAGAGTTAAGCAAAAAAGACCTGGCAAATAAATGCCAGGTCTTTCATTTTCAATGTGGGCCCACCTGGAATCGAACCAGGCACCTACTGATTATGAGTCAGTTGCTCTAACCGAATGAGCTATAGGCCCGTTTTTTAATATTTTTTTTAACTACCTACTGATTATGAGTCAGTTGCTATTTATAAATCGTTGCTCTAAGCGACCGAGCAAACGATTTGTGAGCTATAGGCCCGGCTCTGTAATAGAGATTGGAGTGCAAAATTAGTAAAACTGTTTAAATCTCCAAACGATTATGATAAGAATAACTTCTTTTCTCCGTTTGTAGTTTATTATTTTTGTGAAAAAACAAATTTTGAATAAACGAAAAATTATTAATGATCCGGTTTATGGCTTCATAACCATCTCTTCTGATTTGTTATTTGATTTGGTCGAACATCCTTATTTTCAGCGATTAAGACGAATCAAACAATTGGGATTGGCGGACATTGTGTACCCCGGTGCTTTACACACACGTTTTCATCATGCATTGGGTGCTATGCATCTGATGAGTCTGGCTTTAAAATCTTTACAGGAAAAAGGACATCTTATTTCCGAATTTGAACAGGAATCGGCTCAGGCAGCTATTCTTTTGCATGATTTAGGTCATGGACCATTCTCGCATGTATTGGAAAGTGTACTTATGCCTGGAGTTGAGCACGAATCTATTACTTCTGTATTGATGAAGGATTTGAACAATCAGATGAATGGACGGCTTGGAATGGCTATTCAAATGTTTGAAGGTACTTATCCACGGAAATTTTTTCACCAGATGATATCCAGCCAATTGGATATGGATCGTATGGATTACTTAAAACGGGATAGTTTTTATACGGGTGTAATTGAAGGTTCTATCGGAGCTGACCGTCTCATTAAGATGTTGGATATCAGTGAAGATTTGCTGGTTATTGAAGAAAAGGGATTATTGAGCATTGAAAATTTTCTTCATGCAAGGCGTTTAATGTATTGGCAGGTTTATTTGCATAAAACATTATTAAGTGCTCAGGCTATGTTAACGCAAATTTTGTACAGAGCACGGGAATTATCTAAAAATGGAGAAGAATTATTTGCTACTCCTGACTTTTCCAGGTTTTTAAAAAATAGTTTTTCACTTATCGATTTTGAATTACAGCCTGAATTACTAAGATCTTTCAACGGTTTGGACGATAATGACGTATGGGCATCAGTAAAAGGATGGACAACACATAACGATCAGGTTCTGTCAACTCTTAGTAAAATGCTGCTGGACAGGAATTTATTTAAAATAGCATTTATGGATTCTCCACCAGACGAGTTGTTCTTAAGTCCTTTACGTGAAAAACTTTTGCAATCCGGAATTTCTGAAACACAGATTCCTTATTTTTTAATTACCGGTGTTACAACTAATTCTGCCTACGAAAAGGAACAGGATCCGATTCGTTTGAAAATGAAAGATGGTGAATTATTAGATATTGTGGATGCATCCGACATTCCAACCATAGAAGCATTGACCAAGATTGTACGTAAGTATTATGTATGTTGGGGTAAAAATGTATCTTTGCGTGGTTAGTTAGAATGTGAATTTCTTTCTGATTGAAAATATCTCTATTTAACAAATTGCTTTACTTGCGTCCAGGTACGTTACCAGAAATTAGCCGAAAAATATGAAATTTACTGTCAGCGAGATTGCACAAATGCTTGATGGAACTATTGTTGGGGATGATAAAATTACAATTAATTCGGCTGCGAAGATAGAAGAAGGACAGCCTGGTTGTATTTCTTTTCTTGCCAATAGTAAGTACGAACCGTATATCTATACCACTCAGTCCTCTGCAGTAATTGTTAATAAGGATTTTTCCCCAAAAAAGGAAATCAATGCTACTTTAATATACGTTGAAAATGCTTATACAGCATTTACCATACTTCTGGAAGAATATCAAAAAAGAATATCAAAAGGTAAATTTGGTGTAGAAGAGCCTAACTTCTTTGGTGAAAACAGCCAGATGGGAACAGGTGGATATAGAGGAGCTTTTTCTTATATCGGTAAAAACTGTTTAATAGGAGATGGGGTCAAAATATATCCTCATTCATATCTTGGTGACAATGTTACAGTTGGCGACAACAGCACCATACATCCCGGAGTTCGTATATATGATAATACCATTATTGGTAAAAACTGTACGGTTTTTGCTAATACTGTTATTGGTAGTGATGGATTCGGATTTGCACCACAACCCGATGGTTCTTATAAAACTATTCCTCAGCTTGGGAATGTGATTTTAGAAGATGACGTAAGCGTTGGAGCCAATACTACGATTGACTGCGCGACGATGGGTTCTACCATTATTAGAAAAGGAGCCAAAGTTGATAATCTTGTTCAGATCGCACATAATGTGGAGGTTGGAAAAAATACCGTAATTGCAGCACAATCGGGTGTCTCCGGATCAACACAAATTGGTGAGCAATGCATAATTGCAGGCCAGGTTGGTATTTCGGGTCACTTATCGATAGCAAATTATACCAAAATTGGTGCTCAAAGTGGTTTGGGTAAAACAATTAAAAAAGAAGGGTTATCACTTTCCGGTTCGCCGGCAAGAGACCTTACTGAACATTTGAGGTCAATGGCATCTATGAGAAGACTTCCTGAAATGGAAGAAAGACTGAAGAGTTTGGAACGGAAACAGGAAAGTTCTGAAATCCAGGAACGAGCATAATCGAAATTACTATAATAAAGCAAATAAGTTACTAAACTTGCACAAGCACAATCCCGTCGCCTTTAAGTATATAAGGAGAACATAATGAACGAAAAACAGCAAACCATTTCAAAATCCGTATCTGTTACGGGAGTGGGTTTACATACCGGCGTAGTAGCAACCATGACTTTTGTACCTGCGCCAGCCAACTATGGGTATAAATTCCAACGTGTTGATTTACCTGATCAGCCTATTGTAGACGCCGATGTTGATAACGTAGTAGATTTGTCGCGTGGTACAACTATCGAGCAAAACGGCGCAAGGATCCATACCGTCGAACACACACTTGCAGCATTAGTCGGCTTACAGATTGACAATGTATTAATCCAGCTGGATGGCCCCGAGCCTCCGATTATGGATGGAAGTTCTATCAAATTTGTTGATGCATTAATAGATGCAGGAATTGAAGAGCAAAATGCTTATCGCAACTATTTTGAAGTTCCTGAATATGTACATTACAAAAATGCCGAAACAGAGCTGGTAGCATTACCTCTTTCTGATTATCGGCTGACTGTAATGGTCGACTATAATTCAACTGTGATCAGCAGTCAGCATGCTTCGTTAAATGATATTACATTATTTAAAGACGATATTGCAGAGTGCCGTACTTTTGTTTTCTTGCATGAGCTTGAAGCTTTATACAAGCAAAACCTGATAAAAGGTGGTGATCTTACCAATGCTATTGTCATTGTAGACCGCGATGTGAAAGATGGCGAACTGGACCACCTTTCTCAATTGCTGAACAAACCTAAGGTTAGTGTTGACAAGTCAAAAGGAATACTAAATAATGTAGACCTTCACTATCCGAATGAAATGGCAAGACATAAGTTGTTGGATCTGATTGGGGATCTGGCACTTATAGGGCGTCCGATTAAGGCGCAGATATTAGCGGCGCGTCCTGGGCATGCTGCTAACGTAGCTCTTGCAAAAAAGATCAAGAAACTGATTAAATCAGGTAAAGGCAATATTCCACAATACGATCCAAACAAAGCACCCGTATTTGATATCAAACAAATCGGCGAATTGCTGGCGCATCGTTATCCATTTCAAATGATTGATAAAATCATTGCTTTGGATGAAAACAGCGTTGTTGGTGTAAAAAATGTAACGATTAACGAACAGTTTTTTCTTGGCCATTTTCCTGGTAACCCGGTGATGCCTGGCGTATTACAGCTGGAAGCAATGGCTCAGACTGGCGGTATTCTGGTACTGACAAGTGTACCAGATCCGGATAATTACTGGCCATATCTGATTGGAATAGATGCTTGTCGTTTCCGTCGCAATGTGTTTCCAGGCGATACCGTTATATTTAAATGTGAATTTACCTCTCCGATGAAAAGAGGGATTGTAAAAATGAGCGGTCGCGGATATGTTTCCGGGCAGCTAGTATGTGAAGCAGATATGATCGCAAGCCTGGTAAAGAAAAAATGACACAATCGTTAGCATATATTCATTCTGATGCTAAGATTAGCCAGAATGTAGAAATTGAACCTTTTGCGATGATCCACAAAGATGTGGAAATAGGTGAAGGCACCTGGATAGGCTCGCATGCCATTATAAACTCCGGTGCTCGTATTGGTAAAAATTGCCGTATATATCCTGGTGCAGTAATTTCAGCTACACCACAGGATTTGAAATATAATAATGAATACACCTTAACATTTATTGGTGATAATACCACGATCCGCGAATATGCAACCATTAGCAGGGGAACAGAGGAGCATTGGAAAACAGTAGTAGGTTCCGATTGCCTGATCATGGCTTATGCTCACGTAGCACATGATTGTCGTGTTGGAAATAACTGTATCATTGGAAATAATGTGCAGATGGCCGGCCATGTTCATGTGGGCGAATATGCTATTATCAGTGCGTTAAGTGCTGTTCATCAGTTTGTTAAAATAGGATCCCATGCTTTTGTTTCGGGTGCTACGATGGTTCGCAAGGATGTACCTCCTTTTACCAAAGCTGCCCGTGAACCAATTTCTTATGCAGGAATTAACTCGGTAGGATTGCGCAGAAGAGGTTATAGCAATGAAAAGATCGTGGATATTCAGAATATTTACCGTTATATCTACATGCGAGGCCTCAACAATGCCGAGGCTTTACAGAAAGTTGAGCTGGAATTACCGCCATCTAATGAAAGAGACGTTATTATTAATTTTATACGTAATTCTGAAAGGGGCATTATGAAAAGTCCTTTTCAAAGCAATGGTACAGGAGACGCTGAGGCTCAGCCATAAGATTTCCCATATCTAAGTTATTACCAATCAAGCCTGCTTATTATTAAGCGGGCTTTTTTGATAATAAAATTTATAATAATACTGTTAGCGTATCTCCCTGACTTACTTTGCCATGGTCTTTTGCAACAACATTTTGACCGAACATTATTTTGTTATTTACCTTCCTGTAAGTTGCCAGCGTTCTTAAAGGCTCAGCACCTTTTTCTCCGGTTTCAGGATTTATGGTTGTTAGTATACAACGGGCACATGGTTTGACAATATCAAAATGAACATTGCCAATTTGAATAGATTTCCATTTGTCTTCCTCATGCTCAGCGGTATCGGTCACAACGAAATTTGGACGGAAGCGCTTCATATCAATAGGTTCAGGTAAATGAGTATTAAGATTATCCAGGGAAGCCTGTGAAATGATTAAAAAAGGAAACCCATCCGCAAAACTTACATTTTCTTCATTTTTCGCATACCTTGGATCGGCTTTACGTTGGGTGGATTCAGGCATAACTACCAATCTCACCTCTTTTCCTAATTGTCCGCTCAGCCATTTATCTGCTTCTTCGCTTACTGTTAAAGCTTCTGTTTCGTCATCCCATATTTTTACTGAAACCGGATGAGCTGAAACTGGCTGAAATGGTACAAAAACCTGATCATCAGGATTTGGACGGTATGAAATAATAAGCCCGTACGTAAATAATTCAACATCCAGCAATGCCATTTTAGGAAAAGCCCGTTGTGTAATAAAAATTCCGGTTTCATCCACAATCATCCATCGGCGATCATATTTTAAACCTTTTTCTTCCACTTCCGCCTCAGCAAGACGAATGCCTCCAAGTGATTTAACAGGATATATCCATATTTCAGAAAGGGTCATTTTGAATGGTTGGGGAGTTTAAATTCTATTAAAAAATAAATATACAGCTAAATAAGATTTTCCGCAGACTAATTGCATTTACTGTTTAATCATCTACTTCTAAACTCAGTTTTATAAGAAATAACATAGACTAAATCATGTTTTTGCATTTGAGGAAGAGCTTTTTTTAGTTATGGTAAATGTTTATCTTTGATAACCGACAAGTAAAAAGTGCTGACTTTTCAATGCACTGTAAGTAATAAAAAATAGCTACGACCATGATCAAAACTTCACAAGATGTAAATCAGTTGCCCCGTACATTGGATGAATTTCTGGTATGGGAGCCAAATGATGGCTTCAAATATGAATGGAATGACGGTGAGCTTATTAAATTTACAGGAATGAAAAAAAAGCAATATTACATTTATGATGTTTTAAATTTACTTTTTATTGAAAAAGGTTATTTTAAGAACGGCTCATTAATGGCAGAGCCTGATGTCATGTTAACCGGAATTCAGATGCGTCGTCCGGACATTGCTTATTTTACCAGAGAACAGGTTTACCAGGGGCGTGATGGAATAGACGTGATACCTGAATTTGTAATTGAAATAATTTCTGAAACGGATCAGTTATATAAAATTGAAGATAAGCTAACTGAATATTTTAAAGCAGGAGTAAAAATAGTCTGGAATATCGTTCCAAACCATGAAATTGTGTATGTCTATACTTCCCGAAAAAATGTAACAATTTGTACCGACGATGATGTGTGTTCAGCGGCCTCAATATTACCTGATTTTGAAATTACGGTGAATGAGATGTTTGCTTTGCCAACTGTTTAGATACAATTATAGTTTAAACAAATTACTTTTTCAAAATTCCATTCTCGCCTCAGGACTAGCCGTCTGGTCACTAAAAATACTGTTTAAAAACTTATAATTCGCTGCCATTGCAATCATTGCTGCATTATCTGTACAGTATTCAAATTCAGGAATATACACTTTCCAAGTCAATTTTGTTCCAAGCTCAATGATGGATGTTCTCAACCCGGAATTTGCTGAAACGCCTCCTGCAATTGCTATTTCTTTAATTCCTGTTTCTTTTGATGCTTTTTTTAATTTCAGTAAAAGAATATTTACCAAAGTATGTTGAATGCTGGCACAGATATCTGCGAGGTTTTCGGCAATGAAAGCAGGATTTTCGCGAACTTTCTTTTGGAGAAAATACATGAATGATGTTTTTATTCCACTGAATGAAAAATCAAGTCCCGGCATTTCCGGCAATGGAAAAGTATAAGCCAATGGATTTCCTTCTTTGGCATATTTATCTATCAAAGGGCCGCCTGGATAGGGTAAACCTATTAATTTTGCTGTTTTATCAAAAGCTTCACCCACAGCGTCATCCCTTGTTTCGCCAATTATTTCCATTTCCAGCGGACTGGTCACTTTTACAATTTGTGTATGACCGCCGCTTACAGTCAGACAAAGAAAGGGGAATTCCGGTTTGGGGTCCTGAATGAAATGAGCCAATACATGCGCCTGCATGTGATTTATTTCAATAAGCGGAATGTCAAGTCCCAAAGCCATGGATTTAGCAAAAGACGTTCCAACCAATAATGCACCTAATAAACCCGGACCTTTTGTAAATGCAATGGCATCGAGGTCTTTTTTTGTTACTTTTGCATCATTCAAAGCTTTTATAACTACTGGTAAAATATGTTGCTGATGTGCACGCGATGCAAGCTCGGGAACTACACCACCATATTGTGTATGAATGAGCTGCGTGGCAACAACATTGGAGCAAATTTTACCGTTAGATAAAACAGCTGCCGAGGTTTCGTCACATGACGACTCAATAGCAAGAATATTCATAAGTTTGAAAAATATTTGCAAAAATAAGCAATTAAGAAATATTAAATCCAGACGGTTCAAAAGACAGAAGCAAATGCTTCTTTTTACACAAAAAATATAAAGCATAACCATCTGGTTCTCATAAAGGGTTAACCTGATATTTGCCGAAAAGTTATCTATGTTAAAATTCCTGAAGGCAGTCATTAATGGATTTACTGTGATTCTGATCTTTGCGTTACTGGCGCTTGGAATCACAACCATTGCGCTTCAGATTCCTTCTGTTCAGACTTTCGCGGTTCAGGTAGCAATTGGTAAAATTTCAAAAGCATTAAGCTACCCTGTTGCTATTGAGCGTGTTAATATTAAATGGTTTGATGTTGTATCATTGGAAGGGGTTTCTGTTAAAGACACAAATCAACAGCAAATGATTGATGTAGGCCGCATTGATGTGAATCTCAATATCAGTAACATCATTGAAAATTCATCCCGGGTAATTCATTTGGATGAAGTAAATGTTTATCAGCCAAAAGTACATTTGCGCGTAGTTCCCAAATCTGGAGATTTAAATATCGATGGGTTCATTAACAAAATTGTAGAGCTTACTTCATCTAAAACACCCAGGCCGGCCAATGCTCCTGAAAATAATACACCTTTTACTATTGGCAAATCAAGAATAACGGATGGGACTTTCAAATACGATGACTCGCGACAGGTTCGTCAGAAAGGCTCTCGTATTTTTGATTATTCTCATTTTCAGCTAAATGATCTAAATGGAGATCTGAAAGATTTTCTGGCACAGGGTGATACGATTTCTTTTATTGGAAAAAACCTGCAAATGGTTGATAAGCAAACGGGTTTGAAGATGAAAGATCTGGATACCCGGTTTTTGTTTTGTCAGAAAAAAATGGAATTGAAAGAGCTGGATGCATATATAGGTGATTCTTATTTAAAAGATGAAATAACTTTTCTTTATAACAGATCCGGTGACCTGGGCGATTTTAATCATAAAGTATTTATCAAAGGCCATTTAATTGGTAGTCATATAAGTTCAAAAGATCTGGGATTATTTTCTGAATATGTAGATAAGCTTGATGAAAACTGGAAGATTTCCGGAAATTTTAATGGCAAAGTTGATGACTTTGTGCTTTCAGATACAGATCTGCATTTTGGTAAAAACAGTAGGTTATTAGGAAATCTTGGATTTAAAGGTCTGCCAAAAATTGAAGGCTGCATCATGGATATTCGTTTGTCTTTATCTAAAATAGAGCCGGCGGATTTAATCCAATACTATCCGGAATGGGATAAACACGAAGATCTGCAAAAGTTTGGGCTTACTCTTGTGGATGGTACATTTAAAGGAACTCTTGAAGACTTTGCTGTTAATGCGGATGCATCTTCTAATCTAGGAAAAATTTCCGGAGATCTGGTATTTCACATTGCAGATGCAAATTCCACAACTTATGCCGGAGATGTAACTACATCAGATTTTGAACTGGGTACATTGCTTGACGACAAAGAAACCTGGCAGAAGCTGGATTTTGCAGGAAAAGTGACTGGTAAAGGTTTAGAATTGCAATTTGCATCAACTAATCTGGACGCGTTGGTGAGCAGGATAGGATTCCGGAATTACAATTACCGGAATATTAATTTAAAAGGAAATTTACAAAATCAATATTTTAACGGACTTGTAAGTGCCAGGGACACCAATCTTGTGGTCGATCTGAATGGAGAATTTGATTTATCAAAACCAAAAAATGCATTTGATTTAAAGGGAATTATCAAAAAAGCAAATCTTCAGGCACTCGGATATATTAAAGATTCGATCACTTTGAGGACGGAACTTGATATAAAAGTGACAGGAAATACCGTGGATGAACTGATTGGTGATGCCAAATTATTGAATACATATCTGGTTACAACAAAAAACGAAAGAAATCTTGTCATAGATACATTGGTGCTTTCGTCCGTACAGCAACTTGATAAGAGAACGTTGCAGCTGAAAAGCGAATTTTTAACTGCCAAAATACAGGGAGATTTTCTGCCTACATTAGCCTGGAAGGATGTTAGTAAAGTTTTAGATGAATATAAACTTTACTTTTTGGGTAACGAAGCCAACCGGCAGGATTATTATTCCAGCAAGCCAATTGAATCAGTTAAAAACAAATACCAGATTGATTACCTGGTAGAAACCCGGAATCTTTCCCGTTTTCTGGCATTTATCAGTCCGGATATTTATGTTTCCAGGAATGCAAAAGCTGAGGGGTTTTTCAAAATGGATAACACTTCAATTTTAACACTGACTGCTACTGCGGATACTTTAAAATATGGAGAAAATCAGTTTGTAACATCACAGGTAGATATTACTTCATCCAAATTTGTAAATAGTGCAGAGGTTCTTGCTTCGGCTTTGGTTACTTCCGACAAGCAAAAAATGGGTGTATTGGTGCCAACCGAAAAAATGGAAATTGAAGGTGCCTGGGATGTAGATCACATTGATTTCAATGGAGGGCTACGTCAGGTAAGCAGTACTAATAAGGCGAATCTGGGAGGAGAAATCAGGTTTCTGTCTACCGGGCTGGATATAAGTTTTAAAGATTCCAAGCTGAATTTATTGGATGAGGAATGGAATGTTCCGTCAGAAAGCCTTATTTCAATCGTTGGAAAAGACGTTTCGTTTACTAATCTTGGCCTGATCAGTGGTAAACAGAGGTTATCTCTGAATGGAACCTTGTCTAATGACCCGGACAAAAGTTTAGTACTGGATATCAGAAATTTCAGACTTGGAACTCTGAATCCCGTATTTGACACCAAGATTGCCGGTATCATGGATGGATCGGCCAGAGTAAAAGATGCTTATAAAAGTGTTGTACTTGGTGCTAATTTTAACATTGAAAGTCTGGGTTACGCTGATTATGAATTTGGTAATTTTGCAGGAACGGGAGAATGGGATCCGCAGTCCGGCCAGTTGGAAATAGATGCTCAACTTCATAAAAACACCAGAAATGTTTTGAATTTGACTGGTGCATACCGGCCCAAACTTACTTCCAATACGCTCAATCTAAAAGCGGTTTTTAACGAAATTGACTTTAAAGCTATTGAACCTTTTGCAGAAGGATTGGTATCAGATATAAGTGGAAAAGCGCAGGGAACTGTCATGATCAGAGGGATTGTAAGTGCTCCGGTTTTAGAAGGGTCACTGGCTGTTGAAAAAGGAAGAATGAAGTTTGATTATCTCCAATCCGTCTTTACTTTTAATGATAAAATCAATTTTAGTGAAAGTGAGATCAGTGCAAATAATATTTTACTGACAGATACGGACGGGAATACAGCCAGGCTTCGCGGCGGAGTTTTTCATGAAGGATTTAAGTATTTTACGTTAGGTTTTAATGCTGATCTGCATAATTTTAAAATACTGAACACAATAGCAAAAGACAATGATACCTTTTACGGAACTGCTTATGTTACAGGGCCGGTTGCTGTTTACGGTCCGATCGATAATTTGAATATTGAAGCTAATGTTACCAGTAATAAAGGCACAAAAATTTATATTCCGCTTGACAATGCTACCGAAGTAGCTACACAGGATTACATACAGTTTGTAAGCCAACTGCCAATAGAAGACAGTACTTCGTCATCGCCATCGTCTGAAAAAGCAAGAAAACAGGTTTCAGGAGGTATAAAAATGGATTTCAATTTTAACCTTACTCCGGATGCTGCCTGCGAAATTATCTTTGACCGGCAAACGGGCGACGTCATCAGAGCAAATGGTAATGGAAGGCTGAATCTTAATATTGATACAAAAGGCGATTTTACGATGGCCGGAACGTATGAAATTGATAAAGGAGATTACAATTTTACCCTACAAAATGTTATTAATAAGAAATTCAGTATAAAACCCGGAAGTAAAATTGTTTGGTCCGGGGATCCTTATGGTGCTATTCTGGATGTAAAAGCGGGATATACACAATTGGTTTCTTTATTGGGAGTGTTACCTAATACCAGCGGAAGCTCATCAACTGTTACAGGTACAGAAGCGCTATCACGACGTTATCCGGTGGAGGTTACGATTGGTTTATCAGAAAGACTGATGTCTCCGGTAATCAGATATGACCTTAAAATTTTGGATAATCCTTCACTTAATAGTTTCAGGGGACAACTTGAAGCTTTCCAAAATAAACTGAAAACGGACGAGCAGGAATTAAGCCGCCAGGTAAGTAGTTTGTTGGTTATCAATCAATTGCTGCCAGAAAGTAATACTACTACAAATAGCGGTCAGATTTTGGGAAACAGTATCAGTGAATTGGTTTCTAATCAGATAAGCAGATGGGCCTCCGGAATAAATGAAAATCTGGAAGTTGGCATTTCAGGTCTTTCTTTGGATCAGAATGCGCTGAATAATATTCAGTTACGCTTTTCATATCGTTTCCTCAACGATCGTTTCCGGGTAACGCGGGACGGAAGGATCAGTTCAGGAACGACCGGTACTGCTACACAATATGATGCTGTAAGTTTACTTGGAGAATGGACGCTGGAATACTGGCTTAATCCGAAAGGTTCGGTAAGGGTAAAAGCTTATAACCGTAATATCCAAAATCCTTTTTATCTGAATAATGTAACTACCGGTGGTGTAAGTATGCAGTTTACACATAGTTTCAACCGGTTTATTCCCATGCCTAAGCCAGTTATAAGAATACCTTTTATTCCGATAGACTCAACGGCAGGGGATTCTACTGAAAAGAAACTGATCTCCAAAGAAAATACTACACGTTAGTTTCCTTAGCCAATGCATGTTTGATGCTGTGGATACGGTCATTAAATTCAAGATTGGCAAAATCAAGATCAGGAACGCAGGTCGCTTTCAAATAATCCATTACTTCCTGAGGATGAGGTGTTCTTTTTCCTGAAACAATACTGATATGCTTGGAAGTACTCCATAACATCGTTTTCAATTCGGTGTGAAGATCGTTGGTCATGAAATATTCCGTAACCATAGTATCTTCATTATAGTGAATTACTCTCGAAGTTATTCTTACCCATTCACTGATCAACGCCGGCCTTACATAAGCAATCTGGTGCTGATATACGACCCAGCTGGTACGTAATTCCCTGAACATGGCTTCGTAACTAAATCCGTAAAGCTTAGCAACCTGATCTTCCCGCGCATTAAAAAAGTATTCAAAATATTTTGAATTATTCAAATGCATTAAAGGATCACAATCCTGAAACCGCACAATTACTCTTGATTCCGCCTCAACCGGCATATTTGATAAGTCAGCTGTAAAAAGCATAGTTCAGAATTATAATGTTAAAATTCAAAAGTAAGGTTACCGGCGATAATCATTCCCCGCGATATCTTACGGCCAACCCGCTTAGCATATACCCTTCGCTCTTAACAGAAGTATAATATTTGTATTTAACTTTAATAATTGCATCTGCACCGATTTTTTGAGCTTTAAGAACCAGTCTTGCGGTCAGCAGCTCTTTCGTTTTGGCATCATTTCCCCTGAACATCATTCTTTTGTCCTGCGTTTGCCGGGCCGTTAAAGAATCTTCATTACTGATTTCTACCAATCCAATTTCAGAATAGGGACGTTCCAGAGGCTGGTCATCATACAATACTTCAATAGGGTATTTGGTGTTTGTAGAAATAGGAATTCCTCCTGCACAGCCTAACAGAACACTGAAAGAAAGGAAAATAATAATTTGGTTAACTGTTTTATTTCTGATCATTAGCTTCATTGAAATCTTATTGACAAAACTGAGAATCTTATTGCTGAATTCCCACGAGTCGGAAAAATAAAGTGAAATATAATTTTATTGCTATATATACAAAGCGATACAGATGGTTTGTTGCATCGGGATAGAAATCTTTACCAATTTCATTATTTTAAAATAACAATTTGCCGTTTATCATGAAATGGTTGCAAACTTGTTTTTGAAATTTTATTTTCATGGGTTATTATGTTATCTAAACTAATCAATCAGGAATGATCATCAAATCTAAAAGAATAATGCTTAATCGCAGCACGACAATATTCAGCTGGATTTTATCAGCAGTGATTGCAGGCCCATTAATGGCACAAGAGTTGCCAAAAGGGGTCAAAAAAGGCACTTCGGTAGAAGGGATTACAGAATATAATCTTGAAAACGGATTGAAAGTGCTTATGTTTCCTGATCCTTCCAAACCTACCGTCACAGTCAATATGACGTATCTGGTGGGTTCACGGCACGAGGGTTATGGAGAAACCGGTATGGCGCATTTGCTGGAACACATGGTTTTTAAAGGAACGCCCGGACATCCTAATATCCCTGCTGAACTTACTTCACACGGAGCACGCCCAAACGGAACGACCTGGTATGACAGAACCAATTACTTTGAAACTTTTTCAGCAACGGAAGAGAATTTGAAATGGGCGCTTGATCTGGAAGCGGACAGAATGGTGAACTCTTTTATTGCAAAAAAAGATCTGGAGAGTGAATTCAGTGTTGTACGCAATGAATTTGAGTCCGGAGAAAACAGTCCTTTTCGTGTATTAATGGAACGTGTACTTTCGGGATCATTTTTATGGCATAATTACGGAAAGTCCACAATCG
>Ga0247734_1000752_pt1 | contig 26869 bp, 27 predicted proteins | sample UWRJL103311B2_FD_180933 | JGI IMG/M metagenome (GOLD analysis project Ga0247734, IMG submission 180933) | Plant litter microbial communities from Arlington Agricultural Research Station in Wisconsin, United States - UWRJ-L103-311B-2 | ecosystem: Environmental > Terrestrial > Plant litter >...
CGGACCCGACGACGCCCTGGCCGCGGCCCTGGTCGCCGCCGAGACCAAGCGCGCGGCCGGCGCCACGGAGCTCGAGCTCACCCGGTCCGCGCTGCGCGAGCACGATGCCGACGGTCTGGACATCCTGGCCACCAACGCCCGCGAGCTGGCCAAGCGTCTCGTCGACGACCTGGCTCGGCACGACGCCGAGCTGGCCGCGGCCACCGTCGAGCTCGAGGTCCGCGGACGCGACGGGCTGCGCGACAAGCTCGACCAGGCGCTCTCGCGCCTGGCCGACACCCGGCGCGTGCACGACTCGCTCGCGTCACGGGCCGACGCGGCACGACTGCTGCGATCGACCATGCGGGCGCACCGCGACGCGGCGCAGCAGCGCTACGTGGCGCCGTTCCGGCAGGCCGTCGAGTCGCTCGGCTCCATCGTGTTCGGCGCCGAGTTCGGGGTCGAGATCGGCGACGACCTGTCCATCCGCAGCCGCACCCTGCACGGCGTGACAGTCCCGTTCGAGTCGCTTTCGGGTGGCGCCAAGGAGCAGCTCGCCCTGATCGGCCGGCTCGCGACGGCTCAGCTGGTCAGCGCCGACGAGGGCGCCCCCGTCATCCTCGACGACTCCCTCGGGTTCACCGACGCCGAGCGCCGCCGCAAGCTGGCCGCCGTCATCAACCGCGTCGGCTCGTCGTCACAGATCATCATCCTGACGTGCGAGCCCGACCGGTTCGCCGACATCGGCTCGGCCCGGATGGTGCGGCTCGGCTGAGCACCACGACCGACACCCACACGTAGCCCGGCCACAGCGCGAGCCGCTCGACGGCTCCGATGCCGGGCACGTCCCGTCCGACCAGCAGGCCGAAGCCGATCGACCCGGCCGCAGACGCCGCCGCCACGACGAACGTGGCGACGGCGAGCCGTCGCCGCACCGTCACGAGGGCGATCCCCATGAGGAGGAGCGCGACCGGCTGCGCGACGAAGATCGGGAGCGCGACGAGTCCGTGGACAGCAGGGTCCTCGTTGACGGGGAACAGCCCGACGCCGATCGACCCGACGCCGGAGACGCACCAGAGCACCGCGGAGGCGCGACCGGTCCGGCCGGGCAGACGGCGCACGCCGAACAGGAGGGCACCGACAGCGAGGGTGCAGCCGAACCAGATGAAGGCGGCGTTCATGCCCGCGTGCCACGGGGAGCACAGCAGGTCTCCCCGCACCTGCCGGCACGTGGTGTCTCCCAGGTCGCTGACGGTGCTGCCGCCGAACGAGTAGTCGGCGGAGGCGTGCAGCCCGATGACGACCTCGGCGACGACGTAGAGCGGTTGCAGCAGCCACGCCGCCGCGCCGAGGACGACCAGTCGGCGAGTGATCAGCTGAGCGCCTGCTCGAGGTCGCCGAGCAGGTCGGCGATGTCCTCGATGCCGACGGACAGACGTACGAGGTCGTCGGGCACCTCGAGCAGCGATCCAGCCGTGGACGCGTGCGTCATGGCACCAGGGTGCTCGATCAGCGACTCGATACCGCCCAGGCTCTCGGCCAGGGTGAACAGCTCGGTGCGTGCGCAGAAGTCGAGCGCCGCCTGCTTGTCCTTGAGCCGGACCGAGACCATCCCGCCGTACCGCGTCATCTGGCGTGCCGCGACCTCGTGGCCGGGGTGCTCGGGCAGGCCCGGGTACAGGACCGACTCGATGGCCGCGTGCCCCTGCAGGAAGTCGACGACCGCCTCGGCGTTGTCGCAGTGCTTGTCCATCCGGACCGCAAGGGTCTTGGCGCCGCGCATCGTCAGGTAGGCGTCGAACGGTCCGGGCACGCCGCCGGAGCCGTTCTGCAGGAATGCGAACGCGGTGTCGAGCTCCTCGTCGTCGGTGACCAGCACACCGCCCACGACGTCGGAGTGACCGCCGAGATACTTGGTCGTCGAGTGCAGGACGACGTCGGCGCCGAGGGCCAGCGGCTGCTGGAGGTACGGCGAGGCGAACGTGTTGTCGACGACGAACGTGGCGTCGGCCTCACGGGCGATCTCCGCGATCGCCGCGATGTCGCCGACGTTGAGCAGCGGGTTGGTCGGCGTCTCGATCCAGATGGCCTTGGTGGCGTCGGTGACGGCGGCGCGGATGGCGTCGAGGTCGTTGACCGCGGCGACGCTGTAGGTGATGCCCCACTGGCTGAAGACCTTGTCGATCAACCGGAAGGTTCCGCCGTAGGCGTCGTCGGGGATGACCAGGTGGTCGCCGGGACGCAGGAGGGAGCGCAGGGCGCAGTCGGTGGCCGCCATGCCGGAGCTGAAGGCCCGACCGTAGGTGCCCCGCTCGAGCGCTGCGAGATTCGCCTCGAGCGCCGCGCGCGTCGGGTTGCCGGTGCGCGCGTACTCGTAGCCGCCGCGCATCCCGCCGACGCCGTCCTGCGCGAACGTCGAGCTGGCGTAGATCGGGACGTTGACCGCCCCGTTCTCGGCGTTGGGGTGGTAGCCGGCGTGGATCGCCCGCGTCGCGAACCCCTGCGTGCTGTTCTCGTCGGCCGCGCTCTTCTCGGTGCTCATACGTGCACGCCGAGCAGGTCGTGGCGCGTCAGGACGCCGAGCGGCTTGCCGTCCTCGATGACCATGACGGCGTCGCTGACGCTGAGCGCCTTCAGCGCGTCGTCCAGGCTCTCGCCGGAACCGAGCAGGGGCAGCGCCGGCTCCATGTGCTGGGAGACCGGATCGGTCAGCTGGGCCCGCCCTTCGAACACGGCGCTGATCAGCGCGCGCTCGTTGACGCTGCCGGCGACCTCGCCGATGACGACCGGCGGCTCGGGACCGACGACCGGCATCTGGGAGACGTTGTACTCGCGCAGGATCTCGATCGCGTCGCGGATCGTCTCCGAGGGGTGCGTGTGGACGAGCGCGGGCATGCCGCCGGTCTTGCTGAGCAGCAGGTCGCCGACGGTGATCTCGTGCGGCTTGCCGTCGAGCGGCTCACGGAGGAAGCCGTACGACGACATCCAGTCGTCGTTGAAGATCTTGGACAGGTAGCCGCGTCCGCCGTCGGGCAGCAGGACGACCACCAGCGCGTCGGGGCCGGCCTCGGCGGCGACCTGCAGGGCGGCGACCGTCGCCATGCCGCACGAACCACCCACCAGGAGACCTTCCTCGCGAGCGAGCCGGCGCGTCATGTCGAAGGAGTCGGCGTCGGAGACGGCGATGATCTGGTCGGGGATCTCAGGGTCGTAAGCGCTCGGCCAGAAGTCCTCGCCGACGCCCTCGACGAGGTACGGCCGGCCGGTGCCACCGGAGTAGACCGATCCCTCGGGGTCGGCACCGATGATCTTGATGTCGGGGTTCTTCTCCTTCAGGTACCGGCCCACACCGGTGATGGTGCCGCCGGTGCCCACGCCGGCGACGAAGTGGGTGACCTTGCCGTCGGTGCCGGCCCAGATCTCGGGTCCCGTCGTCTCGTAGTGGCTCTCGGGGCCCGCCGGGTTGGAGTACTGGTCGGGCTTCCAGGCGCCTGCGGTCTCGCGCACGAGCCGGTCCGAGACGTTGTAGTAGCTGTCGGGGTGCTCAGGGGGGACGGCCGTGGGACAGACGACGACCTGGGCGCCGTACGCCTTCATGGTGTTGACCTTGTCGCCGCTGACCTTGTCGGGCACCACGAAGATGCACGAGTAGCCGCGCTGCTGCGCGACGAGGGCCAGACCCACGCCGGTGTTGCCGGAGGTCGGCTCGACGATCGTCCCGCCGGGCTTGAGCGCACCGGAGGCCTCGGCGGCGTCGACCATCTTGACGGCGATGCGGTCCTTCGCGCTGCCACCGGGGTTGAAGTACTCGACCTTCGCGGCGACGGTGGCCGATCCGGGCGCGGTGACGGAGTTGAGTCGGACCAGCGGGGTGTTGCCGATCAGCTCGACGATGTGGTCTGCAATGGGCATGCGGTCATTCTTGCACTCAGGGCGTCGTCAGCACGGGCGCCGCTTCCTTGACGTCCAGTGCCGCCGCCGGACCGGATGCCACGAGCGTCTGGTCGATCGCGGTCCACGGCCCGTCGTCGACGCGGAAGCGGACCCGGTACGTCACGTCGACCCGGGCCTGCAGGTCCTCGGCGGGGTCGGCGTAGCGGTGGGTGACGTCCATCGCGGGATACGGCCGGCCCGGCTCGGTCGTCGTCGCAGCGGTCCCGTCGCCGTGGATCCAGTCGTAGCTCACGGGCTCCGCGACCAGGTCGACGTCGAAGCCCAGCAGCTCGACGCTGCGCTCGAACGGCTGCGGCTCGGCGTAGAAGATGGTCGGGACGTTCACGAGCGTCTCGTCGCCGGGCTGGAGTCGCACCTGCAGGCTCGGCAGCCCGATCTCGCGGGCGGCCCGCAGCACGTCGCCGGGAGTGAGCTCCGGACCGTCGTCCGGCTCGGGATCCTGCTCGCCCGGTGTGGGGCAGCCGTAATTTCCATTCACAGGGTCAACTCTGCATGGGACGACGCTGTCGTATTTCGGACCGGCCGGCGCGGAGGAATGAACGCCCTCTCGGGCGGTACCAGATGTACCGCTGCCTGGAGCCGGTTTCTCGCCGCGAACATAGATCTTCGGCGACCACGGGACGGGGTCGACCTCGACATCGGCGACTGCCGTATCAAGACTTATTAGGCAAATCGCGAAAGTCAACACGACAAGCTTGCTGATCACCGTTGCCCCCTATCGAATATGTCGACGACTGCATAGGGGACTTCCCGTGTAACGGCAAAGGCCAATTGGTATGGACTGTTCGAGTCGTCCAGCACAGTGATCTCAGCGAGAACGCTGCGACCTTCATCGCTGTCGGCAACTGAGACGTCGCCCAGGGTCCAGGCTTTTCCGGTGGCGCGCTCTGACTTCCGTAAACTTGAGAGATCGCGCGCATACTTCTGGCACGGGTCGCAATTAGGAGCAGCGTCCGACAGCTCTTTCACGTCGCCGGTCGCGGCGGCGTAGTTGAAGAGGTCTACGTAGTGCTTGACGAAGGCGGCGGCGCCTTCGGGGGAGTCCTCTGACGCCTGGGGCGGCATGGTCGGTGCGGCGACCGTCGGTGTGGCGGGGGCGCTGCTGGCCGGTGGGTCGGGCTCCCGCGGCGCGGGATCGGACGAGCAGGCAGCCAGGACCAACACCGTGGCCAGAACAATTCCCCCGAATCGCATGGCTCGAAAGTACCGAGATACGTGTCAGGTTGTCAGCCCCCGGCGTCGAATCTGTGGACAACGCGACCTGCCGCCCCGGGAGAAACTCTCCCGAGGCGGCGACGGTGACGATCAGAGGACGGCGCCGGTGGTGTTCTTGCCGTCGTCCACGTCGGCGTAGGGGTCGATGACCTTCCTCGGTGCCGCCGACGGGTCGTACGGCCAGCGCTCCTCGAACAGGATCGCCAGCGCCGACGCGGTGAAGATCGTCGAGAGGATGCCGACCGACAGGCCGATCAGCAGCGCGATGGCGAAGTCGGTGAGCGAGTCGCCACCGAGGACGGCGAGCGCCGCCAGGATGAACATCGCCCCGAGCCCCGTGTTGATCGTGCGGGGGATCGTCTGCAGGATCGCCTCGTTGACGACCTCGCGCAGAGGTCTCTTCCGGTTCTCGCCCGTGTGCTCGCGGATGCGGTCGAAGACCACGATCGTGTCGTTGACCGCCAGCCCGATGACCGACAGCACCGCCGCGAGGAACACCCCGTCGATCGGCTTGCCCCACCAGGCGAACGTGCCGACCACGGTCAGCACGACCGACGACATGGACAGCACCGCCGCGGCGGCGTAGGTCCACCGGAACCGCCACGCGAGGTACAGCATCTGGGCCGCGATCGCGATCGCGAACGCGATGAGCGCCTTGTCGCGCAACTCCTTGCCGAGGCTCGGGCCGATCAGCTCGTCGCGCTCCTTCTCGACGGTGCCCGCGACGGTCGCCAGCGCCTCCTCGATCTGGACGGCCTCGTCGTTGGTGATGTCGTCCAGACGGATGCTGATGTTCTCGCGGCCGTCCTCGCCGGAGGACGACTGGACGACGGCCTGGGTGAACCCGGCGTCGCTGACGGCCACGCGCGCGTCCTCGGCGTCGACGTCCTGCGACGTCGAGTACTCCAGCAGGCGACCGCCGGTGAACTCGACGCCCAGGTTGAGGCCCTTGAGCGCGATGCCGCCGATCGAGACGACCGCGACGACGAGCGTGATGACGATCCAGGTGCCGCTGCGCTTCATGAGGTCGGGGCCGCTCTCGGTCAGCCACGCGCGGATGCGACCCGTGCCGGCCAGACCGGTCAGGGTGGCGTGGCCGCGGACGTAGGAGCGCTTCATCGCCCACTCGCACAGCACGCGGGCGACGACGAGCGCCGACACCATGGACGCGACGACACCGATCGACAACGTGACGCCGAAGCCCTTGACGGGCCCGGATGCGAAGAAGAACAGCAGCGCCGCGGCCAGCAGGGTCGTGACGTTGGAGTCGATGATCGCCGACCAGGCCTTGTTGAAGCCGGTGGTGAGCGCGGGGGACAGTCCGGCCGCTGTCCGTTCGGCGTACTCCTCCCGGGCTCTCTCGAACACCAGCACGTTGGCGTCGATCGCCAGGCCGATGGCCAGCACGAAGCCTGCCAGGCCCGGCAGGGTCAGGGTCGCGCCGAGCCAGACGAGCAGACCGTACGAGATCAGGGCGTAGGTGCCCAGGGCGATCGTCGCGAGGAAGCCCACGAGTCGGTAGACCAGCATGATGAAGATGCCCGTGAGGGCGATGCCGATGATGGCGGCCTCGATCGAGGCGTCGATGGCGACCTTGCCGAGCGTCGGCCCGACGGTCCGCTGCTCGACGGTCTCGACGGGCACCGGGAGCGCGCCGCCCTTGATCAGGATGGACAGGTCCTCGGCGGTCGCCTGCGTGAAGCTGCCGGTGATCTGCGTGGACGCCCCGCCGCCGGACTGGCAGAGCGCGGGCACGACGCCGGGGGAGGAGATGACCTGGTCGTCCAGGACGATCGCGACGCGCTGGCCAGCGGCCGGGTTGGCGCAGGCGGCGGTGACGAGCTCGCCCCAACCGCCGCGACCCTCACCGTTGAAGTCGACGTTGACGACCCACTGGCCGACGCCGCCGTCCGGCACGCCGGCCGACGCGTCGCTGACGCCGTTGCCGTCGAGCAGCTGGGGGCCGATGACGATGGGGTTGCCGTCCTCGTCGTCGAGTGCCCGCTGGCCCTCGGCCGGTGGTGTCCCGTCGACGGGGATCGCTGTCACCTCGTGGAACGACAGCTGGGCGGTCTGGCCGATGACCTCGGCCGCCTCGCGCGGGTCCTGGACCCCCGGCAGCTCGACGATGATGCGGTTGGATCCCGAGCGGGCGAGCGTGGGCTCGGCCACTCCGAGGGCGTCGACACGACCCCGGATGACGCTCAGCGCGCGGTCGGTGGACTCGGCGTCGGCCTTGACGCGTTCGGAGTCCTTGGTCTCGAGGACGATCTGGGTCCCGCCCTTGAGGTCGAGACCGAGATTGGCCGAGCTGGTGAGGGCGAGCAGGAGGGACACGGCGATGACCGCGAAGGCGGCGATCGCGCGCCACATGGGGGCACGGGAGGGCATGACAGGACTTTCGGGGTGACACCGACCGGGCTGGCCGGACGGTGTGGGGCGGACGGGGACGCGGACCTAGACGGTCGGCGGCGCCCGTCCGACAGCCGTGACGACGTCGACGGGGACGTGCGAGACGTGCGGGACGAGGGCGGGGACACGGCCCGGCGCACCCGCCGACGAGGCCTCGACAGGGGGAGTCGAGGTCAGGTCCAGGTGCACCGGTGCGTGGTCGCCCGGTGCGACCGGGACGGCCGCGACCTGGCGGGCGGCGTGGGGGACTGCGGCGACGTGCCCCGTGCCGGCGCTCGTCCGGGCCTGCGTGGCGCGGGCGGATCCTCCCGTCGCGACGAGGAGCATCGCGACGAGCGCCATCATCAGCACGGCGGCCGATCTGCGCGTCGCGGTCCTCGTGAGCATTCGGGGAGTCTACGCGAGATGGCCGTCGCGCCGGGTGTCCCTAGGCTGGAGCCATGGCTTCCACACGGACTCTCGGTTCCAGCGACATCGCGGTCAGCGCCCTCGGCATCGGCTGCAACGCCTTCGGCACCCGCATCGACCTCGAGCAGACGACGGCCGTCGTCGACGCGGCGCTCGACCACGGCGTCACGTTCTTCGACACCGCCGACACGTACGGGCGCGGCCAGAGCGAGGAGCTGCTGGGCGCTGCGCTCGGCGGTCGCCGCGACGAGGTCGTCATCGCGACGAAGTTCGGGATGGACATGGGCGGCGTCAACGGCGACGACGGCGGTCGGCGCGGGACGGCGTCGTACGTGCGGACCGCCGTCGAGGCCAGCCTCCGCCGGCTCGGCACCGACCGCATCGACCTGTACCAGCTGCACACCCCCGACCCGAGCACCCCGCTGGAGGAGACGTTGGGCGCGCTCAGCGAGCTCGTCGACGAGGGGAAGGTCCTGGCGATCGGCTCGTCCAACCTGCAGGCGTGGCAGGCGGTCGACGCTGCCTGGATCTCTCGCACCCACGACCTGGCCTCGTTCGTCACCGCGCAGAACGAGTACAGCCTGTACAACCGCACCGCCGAGGTCGAGCTGGTGCCGGCCTGCCTCGAGCTGGGTGTCGGCATCCTGCCCTACTTCCCGCTCGCGTACGGCCTGCTCACCGGCAAGTACCGACGCGACGAGGCGGCGCCGGAGGGGACCCGGCTCGCCGTGCAGAGCGGGCGCCTGGAGTCGGCCGACTGGGACCGGATCGACGCCCTGCAGACCTTCGCCGACGACCGGGGCATCTCGCTGCTCGACGTGGCGATCGGCGGCCTGGCCGCGCAACCGGCCGTCGCCAGCGTCATCGCCGGCGTGACGCGTCCCGAGCAGGTCGCGGCGAACGTCGCCGCGGTCGGGTGGGTGCCCTCCGGCGCCGAGCTCGAGGAGCTCGCGACGATCGGTGCGCCGACCCAGTCCTACACGACGTTCGCGCCGCAGAGGCCGTAGACGGGGGTCAGGCCGACCGGCGCACGCCCCTGGAACCGTACGCCGGCCGGCGCACGTGGCCCCGAGTCGGTGAGGCCTCAGACTAGACGAGACAGTGACCCGGCTCACGACCGAAACGGGCCCGCGCGGCGCGTCGGCGCACAAATGACTCGTCGGACCCAGACGGTGCTGGTCCGTTCGAGCGGGCCCGGATGGTCGTCACGGATGGGTCGCGCCGGGCTGGGAAGCGCCTCACGGCGCATGGCCGCTCGAAGCGGCTAATTGTGGGACCCGGGGCTACCGCAGCCCGACGCGACCACCAGCCTAACCGGCGATCGGGTCCGCACAAGGCAGATCCGGTGTGGTCCTCACTGCAGCTGCGCGGCCCGCTCGAGCTCGGCCGCCCGCCGCAGGTGCAGCGCGGTGTCGACGAGCTTGGCGGCGCTGTGCGGGTCGCCGTTGTCGAGCTGGGCGCGACCCACGCCGACGATGTGCGCGAACGACGCAGCGCGGTCGAGCGTCACGTCGAAGTCGTCGCCGACGATGCCACGGACGACGGTGTCGACCAGCTCGATGACCTCGCCGGGGCCTGGCGGGTCGACGACGCCGGCGAGGACCTCGTGCACGGGCGCGTACGCCTTGCCGGCGGCGTACTCGCGTGCGGCCTGGTCGGGCTGGCGGTGGACCCACGTGCGCAGCAGGTACAGCCGCCACAGCGATCCGGCGAGGCTGTCGGCGCCGGCATGTGACCACAGCTGCGCGATGGTGCCGAGGCCCTCCTCGTCGGCGAGGTGGAGGACGCGGTCGACCAGACCTTGATCGGCGTCGTTGCGGGGTCCGCGCACCAGCAGCGTCGCGATGCGATGTCCGGCGGCGGCCAGCTCGGCGGGGTCGTCGCCGTCGGCCTGGGCCTCGAACAGGGCGGCGCCGGGCAGGGACGGCTTCTTGAACTCGCTCATCGCCTGCCTCCGCCCGTGACTGTCATGCGATCACCGTAACCGGGGCGATCAATCAGCGACCGGCGGAGACGCTCGTCTCGACGGGGCGCGTCGCGGCGGGCTTGGGCCGGCGGGAGTACAGCCACAGGACGGGCACGAGGTAGCAGACCCAGCCGATGAGCTGCAGCCACGACGGGTTGGGCTGGAAGTTGACGGTGCCCTTCAGGAGCGTGCCGTACCAGCTGTCGGGCGGGATCGTCGACGAGATGTCGAAGACCGCGTTGCCGAGGTTGCCGATGCCGCCGACGTCACCGGTGAGGTGCGGCAGGAACGAGGCCTCCTGCAGGTCGTAGATGCCGTAGGCGAGGACGCCCGCGGCGACGACGATCAGCAGGTAGCCGGTGATGGTGAAGAACTTGCCGAGGTCGACCGTGATGGCGCCGCGGTAGATCAGGTAGCCCAGGACGACGGCGACCAGCAGGCCGCCGGCCGCACCGAGGAACGGTGTGGCCTGGTAGGCGTTGGCGACCGTCCCGTACATGATCGCGGCGGTCTCGAGGCCCTCACGCCCGACCGTCAGGAACGCCACGACCCCGATCGCGAACGGTCCGAGGGCGACGGCGTCGGCCAGCTCGCTCTCCAGCTCCCGCTTGAGCCCGCGGGCCGTGCGACGCATCCAGAAGATCATCCAGGTGACGAGGCCGGCGGCCAGGATCGACAAGGTTCCGCCCACGAGCTCCTGGGTGCGGAAGGGCAGCGAGCCGATCGCGATGGTGATGGTCGTGAAGATGATCACGACGAGCACGACGGCCGTGGCCACGCCCGACCACAGGTACCGGACGTCGTGACGCCGACCGGTCTTGACCAGGTAGGCGATCAGGATGCTGACGACGAGGCTGGCTTCGAGCCCCTCGCGCAGTCCGATGAGGAAGTTGGCGAGCACTCCGGCAGTCTAAGGCAAGGCAATGCTCACCCGCCTGGCGAGAACCTGTGAATCGGGGGACCGGGTCAGGACGTCGGCGCGAGTGCCTCGGTCAACGGCTCGGCGACCAGCCCGATCTGCCACGCCCGGGCGCCCTGGTCGCGCAGCGCCGCGGACACCGTGTCGACCGACAGGTCGGTCGGCGGCTCCCACGCCAGGTTGCGGACCAGCTGGGGGCTGATCAGGTTCTCGGTCGGCAGGTCGTTCGCCTCGGCGACGGACGTGACGACCTCGCGGCTGCGTCCCAGACGCTCGGCGGCGACAGGGTCCTTCTCGGCCCAGGCGCGAGGCGGCGGCGGGCCGTCGACCCGCTGGTTGGTGGGGGGCAGCTTGATCTCGTCGAGCGCCAGTCCGCGCTCGACGGCGTCGAACCACTCGCCGAGGAACCGACGGGGTCCGCGGTTGCGCATGATCCGCAGGCCCTTGAGGGCGTTGAGGTCGTGGGGTGGCGCCGTGGCGAGCTCGAGGATCGACGAGTCGGGCAGGATGCGCCCAGGCGTGGTGTCTCGTTCCTCGGCGATGCGGTCACGTGTCTCCCAGAGCTCGCGCACGAGGCCCAGGGCGCGCCGGCCGCGTGCCTTGTGGATGCCGGACGTGCGGCGCCACGGCTCCTTGCGCTCCGGCGGCCCCTGGAAGAACAGCAGCGACTCGAACTCCTCGGCGGCCCACCCGCGCTTGCCGGCCTCCTGGAGGTCGGCGTCGATCAGGTTGCGCAGCTCGACCAGCACCTCGACGTCGAGCGCCGCGTAGACCAGCCAGGGCTCGGGCAGCGGGCGGGTCGACCAGTCGGCGGCGGAGAACTCCTTGGCCAGGCTCAGCCCGAGGTAGTGCTCGACGAGCGCTGCGAGTCCCACGCGCGGGAGGTTCAGCAGGCGTCCGGCGAGCTCGGTGTCGAAGAGGTGCTCGGGGTACAGGCCGACCTCGGCGAGGCACATGAGGTCCTGCGTGGCGGCGTGCAGGATCCACTCGTTGCCGTCGAACGCGGTGTCGAGCGGCACGAGGCTGTCGAACGCCGTCGGGTCGATCAGGTGGGTGCCGGAGCCCTCGCGGCGGACCTGGATCAGGTAGGCGCGCTGGGAGTAGCGGTAGCCGGAGGCCCGTTCGGCGTCCAGCGCGATGGGTCCGGTGCCGGCCAGGATGCGGGCGCAGGTGTCGTCGAGCGCGGCCACGGTGTCGACGACGGGCGGCAGCGGGTCGCGCAGCTCAAGACGGGGGGCGTCCGGCTCGACCGGCTCGGGAGGGACCTCGCCGACGACGTCGTCGCCCGCTGTCACCGGACACCGCGCCGGCGCTGGAGCGGGATGACGCCCGGAGCCAGTGGAGGCAGACCCGCGATGGCGCACAACAGGTTGGACCAGGCGCCGGCGTGCCCGCCCATGCCGGCCGTGGCGCCGTCCATCGTGGGCGTCCACGACGCACGGACCTCGATCTGCGCGTCGGAGCCGTCGTCCGCCATCTCGCCGAATCCTTCGGAGCGCACCACCGTCACGCTGCCGCTGGCCGCGGAGTAGGCACTGTCGTGGGCGTCGAGGGCCTCGGTGAGCCAGCTCCAGCCGACGCTGGGCAGCACGGGGTCGGCCGCCATGTCCGCCTCGATGTCGGCGCGCGCGAACGTGACGCACCGGAAGGTGCCGCCCCACGCGTCGTTGCCGGCAGGATCGTGCAGCAGGATGAACCGCCCGGTCGCCAGCTCGTCGTCGTCGACCACGACGTCGCCACTGATGGCGAAGGCGTGCGGGGCGATGCGTTGGGGCGCAGGCATCTCGTCGACCACGACCTCCGGCCGGAGGATGGCCTGACGAATCTGGCCGACCGCCTCCGCGAACTGAGCGGGTGTGCGATCGATCTCATTGCGGACTGCCACCCTGTGATCGTAGGCGCGGCGGGCTCAGGGCTCGGGAGCGACACTCCGCTCGACCTGAGAGACTGCACGGGTGACCCAGACTCTGACTGACAGCGCGTTCCTGCAGGCATGTCGCGGTGAACGCCCCGACCACACGCCGGTGTGGTTCATGCGTCAGGCCGGGCGGTCGCTGCCCGAGTACCTCGCCATCCGCGAGGGGACGGCGATGCTGGAGTCGTGCTTCCGCACCGACATGGTCGTCGAGATCACGATGCAGCCGGTGCGCCGGCACGGCGTCGACGCGGCGATCTTCTTCTCCGACATCGTCGTGCCGCTCAAGGCGATCGGCGTCGACCTGGACATCGTCCCGGGCACCGGCCCGGTCGTGGCGGAGCCGGTCCGGACGGCCGCTCAGCTCGCGCAGTTCCGTGACGTCGAGCCCGACGACGTGTCGACGATCACCGACGCCGTGACGGCTCTCGTGGGCGAGCTGGGCGGCACCCCCCTCATCGGCTTCGCCGGTGCGCCGTTCACGTTGGCCTCCTACCTGGTCGAGGGCGGCCCGTCGCGCGACCACCGGCTGACCAAGCAGCTGATGTACTCCGATCCCGACCTGTGGCACGCGCTGCTGGGCCGGATGGCGGTCATCGCGGGGCAGTTCCTGCGCCTGCAGGTGCAGGCGGGGGCATCGGCCGTCCAGCTGTTCGACTCGTGGGCCGGTCACCTGTCGCTCGCCGACTACGAGACGTACGTCAAGCCGCACTCCGCGGCCGTGCTGGCCTCGGTCGCCGATCTCGGCGTGCCGCGCATCCACTTCGGCGTCGGCACCGGCGAGCTGCTGCACGCGATGGGCGATGCGGGCGCCGACGTCGTGGGGGTCGACTGGCGGGTCCCGCTGGACGACGCGGTCCGCCGGGTGGGTCCGGGCAAGGCCCTGCAGGGCAACCTCGACCCCACCACGCTGTTCGCCCCGACCGAGGTCGTCCACGCCCGCGCGGCCCAGGTCATCGAGGCCGGGCGCGCTGCCGAGGGCCACGTCTTCAACCTGGGCCACGGCGTGCTGCCGGCCACCGATCCGGACGCGCTCACGCGGCTCGTCGACTTCGTCCACGCCTACGAGTCGCCCGAGCCGTGAGGGTCGCAGTCGTCGGTGGCGGGATGGCCGGCCTGGCCGCCGCGCACGAGCTGGCCTCGTCCGGCGCGCAGGTCGTCGTCCTCGAGGGGTCCGACCGGATCGGCGGCAAGCTGCGGCTCGGTGAGGTCGGTGGGCTGACGCTCGACCTCGGTGCCGAGTCCGTCCTGGCGCGCCGACCCGAGGGGCTCGACCTGATCCGCGCGGTCGGTCTCGACGACCGGGTGGTCCACCCGGAGACCATCACGGCGTCGATCTGGACGCACGGCGCGCTGAGGGCCATGCCGCCGACGGTCATGGGGATCCCCGCGGACGCCGCCGCCCTGGCGGCCTCCGGCATCGCGGAGATGTCGGCGCCACGCATCCTGCCGGTGCCCGACGAGGACGTGTCGGTCGCCGAGTTCGTGACCGAGCGCCTGGGACGTGACGTCCTCGACCGGCTCGTCGAGCCCCTGCTCGGCGGTGTCTACGCCGGCCACACCGACCAGCTGTCGCTGCGCGCGACGACACCACAGATCGCCGCGCTGGGCGAGGACCTGCTGACCGCCGCGACGGCGACGCGGGCCGCCGCGACGGCGTCCGGTCCCGTGTTCGCCGGCCTGGTCGGGGGAGTGGCGCAGCTCCCGGAGGCCGTCGCCGCGACCGACGGCATCGAGGTGCGCCTCGACGCCACGGTGCGCGCGATCACCCGCACGTCGGACGGCTGGCGGCTCACGGTCGGGCCCACCACCGACGTCGAGGTCGTCGACGTCGACGCGGTCGTGGTCGCGACCCCCGCACCGGCCGCCGCTCGCCTGCTGGCCGAGGAGGCGCCCGAGGCGGCGTTCGCGCTCGCGGCGGTCGACTACGCCAGCATGGCGATCATCACCTACGTCTTCGACGACGCCGTGGTGCCGGAGGGGTCCGGCTTTTTGGTGCCCCCCGTCGACGGCACGTTCATCAAGGCCGCCACGGTGTCGTCCAACAAGTGGGGCTGGGTCGGCGACAGCGGACGCACGGTCGTCCGCACGTCGGTCGGACGCGCCGGCGAGACGACGCTGCTCCAGCACGACGACGCTGCGCTGACGGCCCGCGCCCTGGCCGACCTGCGGTCCGCGCTCGGCGTCCTGCCCGAGCCGGCCGACTCCGTGGTCCAGCGGTGGGGCGGGGGACTGCCGCAGTACGACGTCGGCCATCTCGAGCGGGTCGAGATCGTCGAGCGGTCCGTCGCGGGCGTCCGTGACCTCGAGGTGTGCGGCGCGGCGTATCGCGGTGTCGGCATCCCGGCCGTCATCGCATCGGGCCGGGCGGCTGCCCGCCGGTTGCTCGACGCTGGGACACTGGGCGCATGACTGACGCAGCACCGGCCCACATCCCCAACAAGGGCAAGCTGGCCAAGGAGATCAACGACACCATCCGCTACACGATGTGGTCGGTGTTCCGGCTCGACCGCGTGCTGGGCGACGCCGACCGCCAGGCCGAGGCCGCCGAGGTCGACGCGCTGATCGCCAAGCTCGCCGCCGACGACGTCGTGGTGCGTGGCACGTACGACGTCAGCGGGCTGCGGGCCGACGCCGACCTGATGGTCTGGTGGCACGCACCGACGAGCGAGGCGCTGCAGGCCGCGTACAACGCGTTCCGTCGCACGTCGCTCGGTGCGCGAATGGCCCCGGTGTGGTCGCAGCTCGCGCTGCACCGCCCCGCCGAGTTCAACCGCTCCCACATCCCGGCCTTCATGGCCGAGGAGGAGACCCACCCGTTCGTCTGCGTCTACCCGTTCGTGCGGTCGTACGACTGGTACCTGCTGCCCGACGAGGAACGCCGCGACATCCTGCGTGAGCACGGCATGGCGGCTCGCGACTACCCCGACGTCCGCGCCAACACCGTCGCGTCGTTCGCGCTGGGCGACTACGAGTGGATCCTGGCGTTCGAGGCCGACGAGCTGCACCGCATCGTCGACCTGATGCGCGAGCTGCGGGCGACCCAGGCCCGCCGGCACGTGCGCGAGGAGATCCCGTTCTACACGGGCCAGGCGCACTCCGTCAGCGAGCTCGTCTCCCTCTGGCCCTGAGCCGCGTCGCCGCGGCCGCAGGACGCTACGCGGGGTCGGCCTCGAGCTTCAGGGCGACGCCGTTGATGCAGTAGCGCTGGTCGGTGGGGGTCGCGAAGCCCTCACCCTCGAAGACGTGGCCGAGGTGCGAGCCGCAGTTGGCGCAGCGGACCTCGGTGCGGACGCCGCCGAACATCGAGCGGTCCTCGATGTACTCGACCCGGTCCTCGGCGAGCGGGGCGTAGAACGCCGGCCAACCGCAGTGGGCGTCGAACTTGGTCTCGCTGCGGAACAGCTCGGACCCGCAGGCGCGGCACGCGTAGACGCCCACCGTGGGGTCGGTCTCGTACGACGAGCTGCCCGGACGTTCGGTGCCGGCCTGACGCAGGACCTGGTACTCGGCCGGGCTCAGCTCGGCCTTCCACTCGGCGTCGGTCTTGTCGACGGCGTACGTCTTCTCGCTCTGCTTGGTCATGCTCCCAGCCTACGCCGCGACCCAACCGCGCAGGCGGTCAGCGCTGGGCGTCGAACGGCACGTGCTCGAGCAGGTGCACGCTCGGGACCTCGAGCTTGCGCTGCGCCCGGGAGGTCCAGTCGATCTGCAGGAACTCCTTCACGACGTGGGGCTCGGTGAGGATGATGACCTCCGACGAACCGGTCTGCTTGACGAGGGCCAGGAGCGCCTCGATCGGGTCGTCCTCGGTCAGCGTCGCGGTGACCTCCTGGCCGCGGGCGGCGAGCAGGGCGGCGCTGGCGTCGAGCTCGTCCTGACCGGCCTGGTCGATGAGCTCCTGCACGTCCTCGACGGTGCCGGGCTCGGTGACCGGGACGACCTGACCGCCGAGGGCGCCCATCGAGGTCATCAGCACCGCGGACGAGCTGTCGACCGGCAGCAGCAGGTGGTACCGGACGGTGTCGTCGAGCCCCTCGTGCAGGGCGATGATCTGGTCGGCATCGAGGTCCTTGAGCTGACGCTCGATGAGCAGTGACACGTCGAACATGTGATCCCTTTCGTCGGCGACAGCCTACGCGCGGTCGCGGACCCACCGCGTCAGCAGGACGTCGTCCACGGCCAGCGAGTGGCCCAGCGTCATCGGCCGGTCGACGGCTTCGCCGCCGTGCGCGATCCGGGGGGCGTCCCCCGATGAGAGCACCGGAGCCACGGTCAGACAGATCTCGTCGACCAGATCGAGGCCGATCAGCTCGCCGTGCAGGGACGGCCCGCCCTCGCAGAGCACGTGACGCCATCCTCGGTCGTCCAGCTCGGCCAGGACGCCGTCCCAGTCGACCCGGCCGTGGCCGACGGCGATGACGTCGACGGTCCGACGCAGGTCCTCGAGCCGGTCCGCGGGAGCGTCCGCCGTCGTGATGACGACCTGCCCGGGCACGACGAGCCGCTCGGGGACGTCCAGGCTGCGGCTCACGACCGCGATCGGCACCTCCCCGGGACCGTAGTCCTCCGTGCGCGCCGTACCCGCGCCGACGACCACGACGTCGGCGAGCGATCGGAGCACGCCGAACACGCGGGTGTCGATCGGGCCGCCGAGCGTTCCGGAGCGCCCGTCGCCAGCGTGCGCGGCACCGTCGAGCGTCGTGACGAAGTTGGTGCGCACCCACGGACGGTCGGTGTCCGGGTAGGCGTAGAGCCGCTCGACGTCGGCCTCGGACAGATCCATGATCGAACCCTACGGCGCTTCGTCCGGCATACTTCCGACATGTCGAAGTCCCACGCAACGCCGACGCTCTCGTCCCAGCTGGCCGTCACCGGTCACGTCGACCTCGCGGGCTTCGACTCGCGTGCCACGACCGGCTTCGACGGCAAGAAGGCGGACGCCGAGAAGGCGCTCGCCGCGCTCGGCCACGAGCTCGGCGACCTGCAGGAGAAGCTGTTCGCCGGGGGACGTGCGGGTTCGAGTCCCGCCCGCGTCCTCGTGGTGCTGCAGGGCATGGACACGTCGGGCAAGGGCGGCATCGTGCGACACGTCGCCGGTCTGGTCGACCCGCAGGGACTGCACATCACGTCGTTCAAGCAGCCGACGCGCGAGGAGGTCCAGCACGACTTCCTCTGGCGCATCCAGAAGGCGCTGCCGGGGCCGGGCATGATCGGCGTCTTCGACCGCTCGCACTACGAGGACGTCCTGATCGGCAAGGTGCGCCAGCTGGCCGGTCTCAAGGAGATCTCGCGGCGCTACGAGGCCATCAACGCCTTCGAGCGGGAGTTCACGGAGTCCGGCGGTGTCATCGTCAAGTGCTTCCTGCACATCACCGCCGACGACCAGAAGGAGCGCCTGGCGGCACGTCTCGACGACCCGACCAAGCACTGGAAGTACAGCTCCGGCGATCTCGACGAGCGGCAGCTCTGGGACGCCTACCAGGAGGCGTACGCCGTGGCCCTCGAGCGCTGCTCGACCGACGAGGCCCCCTGGCACCTCGTGCCGAGCGGTCGCAAGTGGTACCGGAACTGGGCCGTCGCGACGCTGCTCCTCGAGCAGCTGCGGGCGCTCGACCTGGACTGGCCGCCGGCCGACTTCGACGTCGAGGCCGAGAAGTCCAGGCTCGCCGCGATGTAGCTCAGGGCCTGGTGCGACGGGTCAGCCACTGGGCGAGCAGGGGAGCGGCCAGCAGCACGAGCAGCAGGCGCAGCAGCTGGACGGCCGTCACGAACGTGACGTTGCCGCCGGTGTCGGCCGAGGTCGCGAGCACGGCGTACAGGCCGCCGGGCGTCGTGGCGAGGTAGGCGTCGAGCTGGCTGACGCCGGTCAGCTCGGCCAGCAGCACCCCGAACCCGGCACACGCCACGATGATCAGGGCGATCACCAGGATCGCCGTCGGGAGCATGCGGCCGATGGCCTTGAGGCTGTCCGCCGTGAACCGGAGCCCCACCTGGACGCCGATCAGGAGGTACCCGGCTCCCTCGATCCAGGGCGGGACGTCGACCGTGTCGAACACCGGCAGCGCCGCGAGCGCCACGCCGACCAGGAGCGCGCCGAGCAGGGCCGGCGACGGCAGGTGCAGCAGCCGGCCGGCCGCGAGTCCCAGCACCACGGCCGACGCGGCGAACAGGATGCCGTCGGGAGTGGTCGTGGGCGCCTCGACGCCGGCGGACGAACCGCTCTCGGCGTGGAACACGAGCGACACCGCGGCGGGCATCGCGAACAAGATGATGAGCACGCGCAGGTACTGGATGACCGTGACGACGCGGTCGTCGGCGCCCAGGTCGTGGGCGAGGGCGGTCATGCCTGACGCGCCGCCGGCGACCGAGGAGAAGGACGCCGTCACGCGGGTCACACCGCTGTGCAGGCGCAGCAGCTGGCCGGCCAGGACGCTCGTCGCGAGGGTCACGATGCAGACGACGATGACGGCGGGCCAGTCGCTGCCCAGTCCGGCCAGGGTGTCCAGGTCGACGAGGGCACCGATCGTGACGCCGACGATCGCCTGGCCGAGCGTGAAGGACCACCGGGGCACCGACACCTCGCGCGACGACCCCAGGGAGAACGCCAGGCCCCCCAGCAGCCCGCCGAACAGCAGCGGCGACGGGAAGCCGATCAGGCTGAGTCCTGCGGACACGCCGCCCACCAGGACGATCAGCAGCGTCCAGGACGCCAAGGACGCGCGGGTCGGACGGGAGCTCACCCCACCAACCTAGAGCGCGTCCGCAGACGCGCCGAGGGCCGGTCCGGAGACAATCTCCGGGCCGGCCCTCGGGCGGTGCGGTGTCAGGCGAACAGCGCCTCGAGCGGGACGAGGTCGACGGCCCCGACGGCGTAGCGGGCCAGGATGACCCGGGCCACCTCGACGTCGACGCCCAGCGGCTCGGCCACCGCGACGGCTCCGGCCTCGTACGCCAGCTCCGCGACGCGGTCGGGCAGGACGCCCGGCGCGAGGAAGAGCTGACCCACGGCGATGTGACGACGTCCGTCGGCGCGGTGCTGACGGACGGCCTCGCCCGCTGCCGGCGGGACCGTGGAGGCGAAGGCCGCGATGGTCGGGAGCTTGTGGTGCGCGCCCCACGCCCGCGCGGCGCGCGAGATGGCCGCGTTGGCGATGGGATCGGACGAGCCGGCCCCGGCCAGCACGAGAGCGTCGAGCTCCCGCACACGGTTCTTGGACAGTGCCTCGCGCAGCCGCTTGTCGAGGACGTGGAAGAACGCTGCCTCGATGCCGAGCACCTTGGTCGCGTGGACCTTGATGCCGGGGTGACGCGCGAGCGCGGCGTCGACGACCTTGGGGACGTCGACGTTGGCGTGGTACGCCTCGCTGATGAGCAGCGGGACGACCACGATCTCCTGGTGGCCTTCTGCGACGAGCTGGTCGACGGCCTGGTCGAACGAGGGTCCGACGTGGTCGAGGAATGCCGGCACCACACGGAGGTCGGGTCGCATGCACGCGACCATCTCCGAAAGGGCTGTGATGGTCTGGGCGGAACGGGGATCCGTGCTGCCGTGCGCAAGAGCGATGAGTGCTGGTGCGGTCATGATGCGTGCCTCCTTCCAGTTGGTGTTGCGATGGTGGTGATGGTGGTCAATGGGTGGTCAGGTCGGTGGGGGACAGCTGGCCGATGAAGCCGAGCCGGAACGCCCTCATGCAGGAGCGACACTCCCACTCGCCGTGCTGCTCGCCGTGGGGCCGGATGCTCTCGTCGGCGCAGTACGGGCAGTGGAACGGGACGGCTCTCATCGCAGGGCCTCCTCGTCGGCGCGGGCGACCCAGCGGGCGAACGACTCGTCGTGGTCGCGCTCCTTGAGGTACGTCTTGGAGAGCTTCTCGACGTAGGCGGGCAGGTGGTCGCCGGTGACCTTGTGCTGGCGCAGCTTGCGACCGAAACCGGCCTCGAGCCCGAGGGCGCCGCCCAGGTGGACCTGGAAGCCCTCGACGGTGTCGCCGTTCTCGTCGAGCACGAGCATGCCCTTGAGACCGATGTCGGCGGTCTGGATGCGGGCGCACGAGTTGGGGCAGCCGTTGACGTTGACCGTGATGGGGGTGTCGAGCTCGGGGACGCGCTGCTCGAGCTCGTCGATCAGCGTGCGGGCCCGGTCCTTCGTGTTGACGATCGCGAGCTTGCAGTACTCGATGCCGGTGCACGCCATGGTGTTGCGGCGCCACTGCGACGGGCGGGCGTGCAGCCCGATCTCGTCGAGGGCCGCGATCAGCGACTCGACCTTGTCCTCGGCGACGTCGAGCACGACCAGCTTCTGCATGGGCGTCGTGCGGACGCGGTCGCTGCCGTGGGCCTCGACGATGTCGGCGACCTGGTTGAGGAGGGTGCCGGAGATGCGTCCCACGGTGGCGGCGACGCCGACGTAGAACTTGCCGTCGGTCTGCGGGAAGACGCCGACGTGGTCGACAGGGGTCTCGGGGGCGACCGGCGCGTCGAGGTCGACGAGCTTCCGCTCGAGGTACTCGGTCTCGAGGACGTCGCGGAACTTCTCGACGCCCCAGTCGGCGAGGAGGAACTTCAGCCGTGCGCGGGTGCGCAGGCGGCGGTACCCGTAGTCGCGGAAGATGCTGACGACGCCCTTCCAGACCTCGGGCACGTCCTCGATCGGCACCCAGGTGCCGAGTCGCTGGGCGAGCATCGGGTTGGTGGACAGGCCGCCGCCGACCCACAGGTCGAATCCCGGACCGTGCTCGGGGTGCACCGCGCCGATGAAGGCGATGTCGTTGATCTGCGGGACGACGTCGTGGCCGGGGTGGCCGCTGATCGCGGACTTGAACTTGCGCGGCAGGTTGGAGAACTCACGGTCGCCGATGAAGGTGCTCTCGATCGCGTCGATCGCCGAGGTGCCGTCGATGATCTCGTCGGCGGAGATGCCGGCGACGGGGGAGCCGAGGATGACGCGGGGGCAGTCGCCGCACGCCTCCTGGGTCGACAGTCCGACGGACTCGAGCCGGTTCCAGATCGTCGGGACGTCGCGGACGTCGATCCAGTGGTACTGCACGTTCTGACGATCGGTCAGGTCGGCGCTGTCGCGGGCGAACTCGACGGAGATGTCGGCGATGGTGCGCAGCTGCTCCAGCGAGAGCTGACCGCCGTCGATGCGGACCCGCATCATGAAGCGGTCGGCGTCGAGCTCCTCGGGCTCGAGGGTCGCGGTCTTGCCGCCGTCGATGCCCTCCTTGCGCTGCGTGTAGAGGCCCCACCAGCGGAAGCGACCTCGCAGGTCGCCGCCGTCGATCGACTCGAAGCCGCGGTGCGCGTAGATGTTCTCGATGCGGGCGCGGACGTTGAGCGGGTTGTCGTCCTTCTTGGACTGCTCGTTGGCGTTCAGCGGCTCGCGGTAGCCCAACGCCCACTGACCCTCGCCGCGCTTGGGGCGCGGACGACGGGCTGAGGTGTCGGTACCGGGTGTTGAAGCCATGAACGTCCCTTGGAGGCAGGGCGCACGGCGATCAGGACAGGTTCGTCACGGTGGGTCGCCGCGCGCCTGGATTGATTCGAGGATCAGTGCAGAGGTCGCGCGTTGATCAGCGACACATCATGTTGCGGGCGCGGCCGAGGTCAACGTGGAGTCGTCCCACGAGCCAGAGAGTCTGCGCCGAAAGCATGTGTTCAGTTTGGAGACGTGGACCGGATCCGACAAGCGTTCGTCTCGCCATCTGATACCGGCGTCCACATACTGAACTGGGACCCTGTCGTGTCAGGGAAAAGCCGAGACCGAAACGGGCATGGTCACGGCGCCGGGACGAGCAGCGAGACGGCGTACGCGCCCGCGACCGACGCCACGAGGGTGCTGCCGGCGGCCACCAGGGCGACGTCCCAGGGCAGCAGTCCGGCCGTGGCGAGACCGATGACGGCCCCCGGGTGGAAGGCGGTCAGCAGCCCGAGGGGCAGGACGGCACCGCCGATGACGGCCGGCACCGCGGCGAGCCCCTCCGATGCTCCGGCGTCGACCCCGAGCGTCGCCCACGAGCCGATGAGACCCACGGCCGCGGCCCCCGTCGCAGCCACGACCAGGCCCGGGTCGGCGAACACCAGGGTGTCGCCGAGCTGATCGTCGAGCGCCAGGGCGCCGAGGCCGCCCACCACGGCTCCCACCACGTGGGCCGCGACCGTCGGCAGGACGCTCGCCCAGGGCCCGCGACCGACCACGGCCAGCGTGATGGCGGCGGCCGGGTTCGACAGCCCGAGCGACGACTGCTCGTCGGTGGAGTGCAGCTGTGCGTACCACGTGAACAGCACCGCCAGGGCGGCCACGGCCGCCACGGCGATCACCGCGTCCGAGGCCCGCAGCGCCAGGGCGGCGACGAACGTCGTCAGCGCCGACATCAGGGCCGCGACGAGGAGGAGGCGCCCCATCAGGCGGCCACGTGCGGCGTGGTGCGCGCGACGATGCCGGCGAGGTCGAGTCCGCGGGGGAGCGTCCCGAAGGTCCCGCCCCAGTCACCGCCGAGGCGGGACGCGCAGAACGCGTCGGCGACCGACGCGTGGCCGTGCCGGAGGAGGACCGCTCCCTGCAGCGCCGCCGCCATCCGTCCGGCGATGCGGCGCGCACGGACCTCGATGTCGGACAGGTCGGCGAGCTCGGTCAGGACCTCGTCGACCGTCGCGTCGAGGTGACGGTTCTCGCCGCGCACCGATCCGACCTCGGTGATCCAGGCGTCCAGGCTCTCCGGCTCGCGGGCCAGCGCACGGAGGACGTCGAGCGCGTTGACGTTGCCCGACCCCTCCCAGACCGAGTTCAGCGGCGACTCCCGGAAGAGCAGCGGCATGCCCGACTCCTCGACGTAGCCGTTGCCGCCGAGGCACTCGAGCGCCTCCGCGACCATGAACGGCGTCCGCTTGCACACCCAGAACTTCTCCAGCGCCAGGCCGATGCGGCGCAGGGCCTGCTCGTGCGGGTCGTTCGGCCGGTCGACGGCCGACGCGAGCCGCAGCGACACCATCGTCGCGGCCTCGCTCTCGACCGCGAGATCGGCCAGGACGTTGATCATGGCCGGCTGCTCGGCCAGGGTCGACCCGAAGGCGGCCCGGTGGGCTGTGTGCCACGCGGCCTCCGCGACGGCCTTGCGCATGATGCCGGCCGATCCGAGGACGCAGTCCTGCCGGGTGGCCGAGACCATCTCGATGATCGTCCGGATGCCGCGTCCCTCGTCGCCCAGGCGCACGGCCCACGTGTCGGTGAACTCCAGCTCGCTGGACGCGTTGGAGCGGTTGCCGAGCTTGTCCTTGAGCCGGACGATCGACAGCGCGTTGCGGGTGCCGTCGGGACGGATCCGCGGGACGACGAAGCAGGTGACGCCCTCGGGCGCCTGCGCCAGGACCAGGAAGACGTCGTTCATGGGGGCCGAGGTGAACCACTTGTGACCTGTCAGCAGGTACTCGCCGTGCGTCTCGGTGGGGCGCGCGATCGTCTCGTTGGTGCGCAGGTCCGAGCCACCCTGCTTCTCGGTCATCCCCATGCCGGCGAGCAGGCCGGCCTTCTCGTCGGGCGCTCGCAGGCCGAAGTCGTACGTTCGCGACGCCAGCCCGGGCGTCCACTGCTTCGCGGCGGCGTCGTCGACCCGCAGCGCCGGGACGACGGCGTACGTCATCGTGATGGGGCACATGTGGCCCTGCTCGGTCTGGCCCCACGTGAAGAAGCCGGCTGCCCGCTGCAGGTGCGCGACGGGGCTCTGCGACGTCCACGGCTCGGCGGTCAGACCGAAGCCGACGCCCTGCGTCATGAGCCAGTGCCACGACGGGTGGAACTCGACCTCGTCGACGCGGCGGCCGAACCGGTCGGTGGTGCGCAGGACCGGCTCGTTCTCGTTGGCCAGGTGCCAGTGCTCGCGCGCCTCGGCCGATCCGGCGAGGGCGCCCATCGGCGTGATCGTGTCGACGATGCCGGGTGCATGCTCCCCGCCGAAGGCCGTCACGGCGTCCATCAGCGCGTGATCCGCGGTCGCGACGTTGTGGCCGACGAGCGGCGACGCCTGGTTGTGAGGTGCGCGCTGGAGGGGATCCATGTCGCTACGGTAGAGCCATGGTGGCGCAACCGGTAGGTCGACCGGCGCTGCCCGAGGCCGTCAGCAGACTCGTCGCGCGCACCGTCAGCAGCTGCTTCCGGTACCGGGTCACGGGCCTTGCGGCCGAGGCTGCGTTCTTCGCGATCCTGTCGCTGCCGCCGCTGGTGTTCGGCCTGGCCGGGACCATCGGCTTCATCGCCGAGCGGTACGACGTCGCCCAGGTCGACGTGCTCAAGGAGCGCATCATCGACCTCGCCTCGCAGGCGTTGACCGACAGCACGGTCGACAAGGTCATCGCACCGACGCTGGACGAGGTGCTGGGGTCGGGGCGCATCGACGTCATCTCGATCGGCTTCGTGCTCGCCCTGTGGTCGGGCTCGCGCGCGCTCAACGTCTTCCTCGACACGATCTCCATCATCTACGGGCTCGGCGGCCACCGCGGCATCGTCAAGACCCGGGCCTTGTCGTTCTCGCTCTACATCGCGGCCCTGATGGTGGGCATCGTGCTGGTGCCGCTGGTGCTGACCGGTCCCGAGCTGGCTGCCGACATCTTGTCGGACCACTGGTCGTTCCTGCGCGTCTTCTACTGGCCTGCCGTCCTGGTGCTCTCCATCGGCTTCCTGACCACCCTGTACCACCTGGCCGTCCCGGTCCGGAAGAAGTGGCGGGTCGGGCTGCCGGGCGCCGCGTTCACGCTGGTGCTGTGGATCCTCGGCAGCTACTTCGTCCGCTGGGCGCTGGGGTTCTCCACCGGCGGCATGTCGATCTACGGCCCCCTCGCGGCCCCCATCGCGGTGCTGCTGTGGCTGTACGTGCTGTCGATCTCGGTGCTGATCGGAGCGGCGATCAACGCCGCGGTCGAGCAGGGCGTCGAGGACTCCCGATGGGGCCGGGATGCCGCCTCCGCCCTGCCCGACTGACGTCGATCAGGAGTTGCAGTGCAGCTGCGGCGTGCCCAGGGTGACGAGCGACCCGGCTCCACCGACACCGAACAGCCGCAGGGTCGAGACGTTCGCCGGCACGGCCTCGGTGAACTGGCGGTAGTTCTGCCCGAACGTCAGGTCCTGGTTCCGCGGAGCGATCTGGAACGCCGTCTCGCCCGGGAGGCCGTTGTTCCAGAAGAAGTTCGGGCTCGCCGCGGTGCCCGGAGTGGAGGCGTCGTCGATGCCGATCGCGGTGCGGAAGGTCGTGCACGCGCTGCCGCCGATCGTCCACGTGGCGTCCTGCAGGCCGTTGATGGTCGCTGAGGCGGGCAGCGCCGCCCCCGCGATGCTGCGCGTGCCGTAGGTGACCGGGAAGCCCGTGACGGGGAACTCCTGCAGCGCCCGCCAGCGGAGCACGTTGACGGTCCTGGTGGCGCTCGTCGTGGTGCTGCGACCGTTGGACCTCGGCTTCTGGACCCGGTACTCGGTCGGCCCGCCGCGAGTCGGCTTCACGGTGGCGGAGTAGCTGCTCTTCTTGCTGAGCCTGACCTTCTTGATCGTCGTCCAGGACCCGCCGGCGTAGCGGCGCTGGATCTTGACGGTCTTCTTGGCCGCCTTGGGCGACACCTTGCCGCTCAGCTTGACCGTGCTGCCCAGCTCGATGGTCCCGGCACTGGCCGAGATCGAGACGCTGAACGCCTTGGCCTCGGCGGCCTGGGCCGTTCCAGCGATCATGAATGCCGCCACCAGCAGCACGAGCACCTTGCGCATGTGTGTCCCCCTCGTCGGACGGGCTGTCTGCCCATTCGGCACCCTAGGGGAACAACTCGCTGTCATGCCAGTGGTTCGTGGGCGTTCATGCGGTGCCGGACGTGACGAAGCCCCTCGGCCGGGGTGGGCGGCGGAGGGGCTCGGTCGCGACGGCGAGCTCATTGGAGGAAGGCCCGCGCGGCCGCTGCGTGCACCGGACTGTGCGTGACCAACCGGCTCGTCGTCGACGCTACGGCCGTCGGTCACCGGGCACCACCAACGCACCGTGAACCGGGCGTGAACGCTCATGGGTGTCGCTCCTGCCCTCCAGGGGAGGTGAGCAGAAGCGACGTACTCACAGTACGGCCCCGC
>Ga0247734_1000753_pt1 | contig 26861 bp, 20 predicted proteins | sample UWRJL103311B2_FD_180933 | JGI IMG/M metagenome (GOLD analysis project Ga0247734, IMG submission 180933) | Plant litter microbial communities from Arlington Agricultural Research Station in Wisconsin, United States - UWRJ-L103-311B-2 | ecosystem: Environmental > Terrestrial > Plant litter >...
GCTCTGTGGGCAGCCGTATTACCAAGTAACACACCCAGACACCAGTGAGCCGAGACCATGACCGGTCCCGAGGACGAGGCCGTGGGAACCATTTTCTATCTACTGGGGAAAGGTAAAATTAGAACCCACGCTGGCACGAGATGGAATGAATATACAAATATTGATTTGCTAACATGGGCTTCATTAGCCTTACCTCGCTGATCAACGTAATATCTAACATCGTATGGGATGGGTAACACTGCAATTTGAAAGAATTACGCTAAAAGTCTTTACAACCACGGTTACGTCATGCATCCCTAAGAATTGAATATCTTTACATCCTACGAGGTAATATAGCAATTAATGTACTACCAATAAAAAATTTCTAATCTCGTAGAGATCCAATGTATTGATAGTGATGTTAATATGCCCTATATCGATCTCACTTCTTTCACTTTTTCACCAGGCTTTACAGTACAAGTACGTGCTGATCCTTACACTATTGTTAGAAATGAAATACTTCTCATGCCTCTGCATCAAGATCTAGCGATACATAAGTCGTTTTATATTATTATTATTTTAAACTTGTATAGAAAAGGTGTTATGGCACGCATAGCTGAGATTCTTCAGTGTAGACGCAACTTTACATCACGGCTCCTTCAGCCAAGATACGGCTATATGCAGAAAGATTACTGTGCTTGTAAACCGGATGCAACCGGGGAGAAGAGTAGAGATCCCTTTTCATAAATAATTTAAGGAATCCAAGAGAACCATTCAACGTCAACGAATTATCCCCCTTTCACGATGATCACTTCTCGCTTTGTGATTGTCACTTGTCAATTATGGATGCTTTTGCTATCTCTTGGTGCAGCTGAAACCCATAGTACTGAGAAGCTCTTCCCAAGCAGCAGCTCAGATGAAAGGAAGAGCTATGATTATATTATTGTTGGGGGTGGACTAACTGGACTAGTGGTAGCAAACCGCTTGACAGAAGATCGTGAGAGTTAGTCGCGATCTCCAATGTGAATACCAGACCGATCCACTAACACACTTTCCAGCAACTGTTCTAGTTATCGAACGCGGCTATCTTGATGATAAACCGCAAGCGATCATCCCGTATCTAGGAAATAGTGTAGATGAAAGTGTAATGATCAGGCCTATCTCAGCACCAGTTCCAAAGCTGAACAACAGCACTTTCTCCGTCGCTGTAGCCGGAGTCGTAGGGGGAGGAACGGTAGTCAATGGAATGGCATACAGTCGTGGCAGCGTGGCTGACTATGATGCCTGGGAGGAACTTGGAAATCCAGGATGGGGTTGGAAAGGACTGTTGCCATATTTCCGCAAAAGTTCGACATTTATCCCGCCTTCACCAGAAGCTGTACGCGACTGGAATATGACATGGGATCCGTCAGTATTCAGCAACGGCCCCGTCCAAACCAGTCTCTCCAACTTTCAGTATCCAGATCTTGCTTCTTTTTGGAAGTATTGGAGAGGCCAAAGTAACATTCCACAACCAAGAGATACCAACGATGGTACAGGTCCGGGGCTATATTGGGTACCTGCAACTGTCAATAGTAAATTAGGAGCCAGGTCAACGTCGAGGAGCGCGTATTATGATCCTGTGCATTCCAAACGGCCCAATTTGCAATTACTAACTGGTCATACTGCTACCGAGATTATATTTCAGAACCTTCATGCAATAGGAATCGAGGCAGTTTCTAGGAGTGATAACCAAGCGAGTAAATTTTATGCCAATAAGGAGGTTATCTTAGCAGCAGGTGCTATCCAAACCCCTCAGTTGCTTCAAGTCAGCGGAATTGGTCCCAGAACCATACTGGAAGCAGCTGGGGTCAAGGTTAAGAAGGAATTTCCCGCCGTCGGTGCCAATTTGCAAGACCACCCAATTTCCATCATGCTCTTTAACTTATCCAATCCTTCAAGCCCAAATCCTGACTCTATCGCCAAGAACGCAACATTCAACGCCACTGCCTGGGAAGAATACCAGGTAAATCACACAGGGCCATATGCAATGGTCAGAGGAAGCATGATCGTCTGGATGTCTCTATCCCAACTTACATCTCGCGCCACAGCAACAGCGATCAGCGAGAAGCTCAAAGCAATCACACAGAGTCCAAATCAATATCTCCCCTCTGTATATGATTTCCCGCCCCTTCTTCGGGGCTACAGAGAACAGCTTTCCATCCTCGCAAATCGATTCATCACAAATACATCAGCCGTTGTAGCCTTCCCATATTCCGCAAGCGGCTCATCCCCAGTACCCCTCCAAAAACCACTCTCGCGAGGCACAGTGACACTAAATCTCACCCATCCACACTCCCTTCCAGTAGTCCAATATAACACTCTCCAAAACCCGATTGATCTCGAAATTATCATACACATGATAAGGCGTAATCGTCAGTTTTGGTCCTCGTCCACTATGGCGCATCTCTTACCTTTAGAACTTGCACCGGGCTTTCAGTACCAAACTGACGAGGAACTTATAGACGCTCTGACAACCAAGAGAGGTTTGTTGCCTAGCATAGCGCATCCAACCGGGACCTGCGCCATGATGCCAGAGAGATTTGGAGGTGTGGTGGGCAGTGATTTGAAGGTTTATGGGGTAGAAGGCTTAAGAATTGTGGATGCGAGTATCATGCCTTTACAGATACCAGGAGGTTTGCAAGCAACGCTTTATGGGGTTGCAGAGAAGGCGGCGGATTTGATTAAAGGCGGTGATAGTATAATTAGTTAATCATTTCTGTGGGTTCTGCCTCCAAACTGATTCCGGATAAAGAAAGATTTAGATGGCGGCACTGGTTATTAGTCTATAGTCGATGGCAAGAATGTCACAATTGGAGGATACAAGCTACAGAGAACGGAGTGGAATACCATACATAAATTCCCGGTGCTTAACTTCAGGATCTATAATTTCACAACTTCCAAAAAAGAACCCCCAAATTGATCCTTCTCCATGAACGCCTAGACAACCATTGGCTCGGAACATCTCCTCAGTGCTTAGCTGGGGCATCGACGTAGTTGCGAGGCAAGACCATGGTATTGTCCGTCAACTTGGTATCCTTCAACTTGGCAATGGTACGAGCCCGAGTATCTCCACTGAGTCTCTCTGCCTCTCTGAGATCAGCCGTTCCCTTAGCCGTAACCTTCGCTCCAACCTTGTGTGGCTTTGCGTTTGCGGCTTCAATGCCAATCTGCCAATCCATCTTGTGGTATGCATCAGCCCAGTCCCAGTCCGAAACTCCATCTGGGGCATTTCCCCTATGATATCGCCATTGCCAGCTCTTTTGCTGGCCAGTGCTGCTGGCGAGGACTCCGGGTTGCTTGGTTGGGTTGTAACCGTTGGTGAAGGCCACTCTGGCGGTGGCAATGGCAGTCTTCTCCTTGGTACTTGACTGGGATGATATAGAAGACTTCTTGGTGATACGACCGCTCGTGACTTTCAATGGACCGGCTACGTATGCGGTTGCGGTTGCGGAGGTGGAGGTGGAGGTGTGGAGGCAGCTGCTTTTGCCTTAGCACGGGTTTGTGGGGTCATTTTGTCGAAGATTTTGATGATGTGGTTATTGGGGTTGAACAGATTGAGATAGGAGAGCACCGTTGCTTTTGATATTGTGGATAGTAAGAGAAAGCTCAGGGTTTCCACGAAAGCGACAGGTTTTGTGCGTGAAAAAACGCGCTAAGCCTCGTACCCCTGTCGCTGGAGGGGATTCACTTGTGCTAAAAGACAACTCACGAGATATTATGTTTAGTATTCGGCCATTTGGAGTAGATTTGGCTTTGTTGGTGGCTGAGATCTGGAGATTGTGATAGATATGGCTTGTTGTTTACATTGGAACATTAGAAAGGGGTTCGCTTAACCGAAGCGAGCGAGCCCAAGCAGGGGCACGACCACCTATCCAAGTATGTGCTTGCATGTTAAAGAATGTCTTAAAACATTAATTAATTCAATCGTTTAGCCCTACCAACTTTTGTGTTTGGTTTATGAGTTGCAATTTTATCATAAACTTACATTAACTGATTATGTCGTTTAACCTTATTGATTTTTGCGTTTGATTTATAAGTCCTGATCTGTTAAACTTAAACATTGACAAGTTGTGTCATTCGGCACTGGCAACTTTTGTATTTAAGTTGTTAGTAACAATCTATCAGACTTATATGAACCGAGTATATCGTTTAACCTAATCAAATTTTATATTTGGTTTATATGCGGCAATATATCAATAGACTCACATTAACTAATTGTGCCGTTCAGCCCTGTCAACTTTTGCTTTTGGCTTATAAGCAATCTATCAGAGATTTAACATTGAATAATTGTGTCGTTCAGCCCCGCTAACTTTCACAATTGGTTCGCAAGTGGCGGTGTATTAATACAATACAGAAGCTTTGATAACCGAGGAGATCCCAAACACTTACCTCTCAAATAGAATGAAAAACGTAATACAGGCGCTTCATACACCATGCGGCCCTATACACTTGACTCTCAGATATAACCACTCTGCAAGGACTCAACTTCTAGCACCGTTCCTAACGTTTAGACTCAACGTCCAACGTTCTTTCCATACCGACAGCAATTAGAATACCTAAGATAGGATCTCTTGGAGAAGAGAGAATCAGACACTTTCTACCATTCTGAACTACACTTTCGTGAGGTCTGATACACTCTCTGCCATAAGTTGCCTCAACATGGTCTCGTACGTACATGGCTAGCATTATAACCAAACCAGTGAAATTCGCCACTTTCGTAAGCACCGCAGGTTTCTATACCGATACGCACCCGCTAAAGGCGCATTGTATGGAGAGTCACGTTTGTGAATCTCTATAATGGTATAAAAGTAACTGATTCCTCACTTCAGAATCGAGGTCTAACTATACACTGCTGTACAGACCATGTGCTATCGAAAGAATTAATCATGTGTTACTCCTAAAAATCTGCAGGCACACCCCCCCTCCCCCAGCTGGACAAGCGTTATCCATCCGTGAATGAAGATAGGCTAAATAATCACAGAAAAAGTGCATTGTCCATTTTCTCCAAGTCCAAGTGATACTTTGTTTCTGCGCTTTCTTCGTCTAGACATGACTCGGGAAGCGCTGTCTTAAGCATCTCGTCGAAGACCTTGTTTTCTGAGTCCGATCCTTTACCTTCCGAACCCAAATCCTCTTGTTTGTCCTTGTCCGTTTCTTTTTGCTTCCGTTCCTTCCCAAAGACCCGTAGTAGGTGATCTAAGGTAAGTGTCTAATCACTCTTCACCCACACCTGACACTCCGCTCTTATCTCTGAAACCGATGTCGAGTTACCTGTTCCTACGTCGTATGCGCAACCTCTCGAATCGTCTCTTGTGATCACCTCGCACGTCCATTTTTATGCTTATAAATATCTTCTGGTAGTAGTTTACTCTGCTTGAGTTGAAAAATTCTTCTTATGCTTGTGGTTGGCACTTCCTTCTGCGGAGCTTTCGGTCTTGGAAGGATGTAGTCTGGACGTCTTCCAAGACCCTGAATTGAACTTGGGGGATAGCGGAGTCGTTATCAGGAGCATAGTCTGTGAGGTCAATGTAAATGGGCGCTTTGGTGGAAGTCTTGGCAACCGAGGCACCTCCAGAGGGAGTGGAAGAGAGTCCCTGGGGAACGGCTTAGTATCCGGGTTAGCCTTCATAAAATAACAGGATTTCCATGAGTTTTTGAAGATCTTCTGAAGGATCTTTTCACACACTAGGGAGGGCTCCTCTATATGATTTTGGGTTCCATGAAGCTGGTAAACGTACTTTGCAGTGATGCACCGAATTTGTAAGGACTCAGACGTCCTTCTTAGACATCTATATCTATCTAACTTTCCTCCTTAGCTCACTCCGAGTATTTAAGTATTTAGACATGACTTTTGAAAGAGGAGATTATCGGACACTTTTTACCATAGAAAAATTCACATACGTGACCCGTGATATACCTTTTGTCCCACATATGACTCTTAAGCTCAACTCGTAAGAGCCATTCATCAGGCCAATCTCTTTTTATAGATATATGTATATAGTTATAATTTTATTTTGGCCCCGGGTTCTAACATATTTGCGAATCAGCATCACAAGAGTTCTCTACTCACGTTACATATAATCTGTTGTGGCCTAAGGCGCCTCTGGCCCCGCACTACTAGTATTACAGTATATAGCAACGCGAGAAGAGGCAACACCTCTTCTCTTCCTTAGACTACACCGTACACAGAACCCTTCTTTACATTCTGAAGAACCTCCCATCTCTTTGTGATATAGGGTCCTTGACACAATTGTTTATAGGCAGCTTTAACTGAATCCTTCATGGGGACACGAAGTTATTGATGAAAGACATATAGCGGTGCTTGGCATTATAGTGGCAAGTATACTGTTTAGGATACTCGGGGTAAGTTAAATGAGCATCCCTACTTAACCTCAATACCACAATCAACTTAACACTCTATTTTTAGAATTGGTCCCAAGTGCCATCGTCTCATATCCATACTCTTTTCTGAGTCTCAACACAATCAATCAAGAAAAAGTATTAGGTATATTAGGGGATCAGTTGAAGAAATGAACATAAATTATCACTGGCAGTAATCGATAGCTTTATTTTGGGTAGTCTACCACAGAAAAATGAATGAATTCTGCTTCACTAGTCTCTTTTGTACAGTACTCATGTACAGTACATATTTCACACTCCCTCCCTCTCCCTCCATGTGTGTATAACGGCGACTCGTCTTCTGCTATCAATTACCGTGCGAAATATCCACTCAATTCGTTTTCTTCCAGGATATCATCCAGCACATCAGCAACCTGTTCGTTATTCAGGTCCGCGAACGCACTGTGTGTATTTCCACTCATACCTTCTACCTCCCCTAGTTTAAGTACTTCGGCATTTCCTCCATAGCCATTGATCAACTCCGCTGCATATCTCGACAGCCTTATATCGGAATACGACTCCGCCCTGTTATCTCCCCAAACAAACTGGATCTTCTTCACATTTGCCAACCGTTTGTATTCCTCCTCGGGAAGCAGAAATGGCCCAAACCCGCCAGGTCCTGCGGTGACATTCGACGTATCCGGGAATATCCATCCTACAATCTCGTACATTATGATAGCTTTGATATTTGCTGTATTGGTTTTCGTTGCCGTCCTCAGAGCCCTCAATCCGCTGGCCGAGTTGGTCAAGTACACAATACTGTCACCGAGCTTTCCAGAGTCGGCCGCGATGGCAGCTGCATCTGTTTCCAATTCCACATTCGTTCTTGTGTCATATTCAACATATCGATTACTTGTAGCTTGCTCCCATGCCTCGGTGTTGTTGACCGGAAATTGCACTCCGGGCCAGAATTGAGGATACACCGGCCCAAAATTCCATGCAATGAAATTTGATTTGTCTCTATAGTCCGGTGCATAGGAAGTACTATTACAAGCCCAATTAGCACGCCCAACTCGCGGTCCATCCCAGAGATAGACGGGATAGTTGCGACGTAAATAGAGGTCCTTGAAGCCTTCCCCTCCGTCCCAGCGGTTTTGAAAGGCTTGCGTTGAGGCGGAATGCCACATGACTATACTTGTTCTGCGTGGCCGTTGCGGAACAAAATATTCAACGTAGCCATGATCGCAGTGTAGGGTTTGCGAAGGGGAGACCGGGCTTTCGATTACTTTTCCGCCAATCTTGAAACCACCCGACCGGTTCAGAAGGATTGGAGGTTTGGGATTGGCATTGGCTAAATCATGGACCGCCAGCTCTGCCAGAGCATTTGCGATTAATAGGAATGCTAAGAAGAGGTTCCACATCTTCTTTACGTCGAGAAAGAGAACAGGGGGCTCTTGTCAATTTCGAATCCGATATATATAGTCTTTTCAGAAGATTTATTCTCTTTTCAATTCAGGGAAAAGATATCGAGTTTGTAGGCCAATGGTTGCATGCCGATTGAGAGTCCCCAAGGTCCATACTTATGGTTTCCCCAATATCATCAACCCCGGGGCCCCAATTCTCACCCTGCACCATACTCCATACACTGAAATATCAGGAATACTCAAAGCGGGGTTCACAGATTGACGATGTTCGTGAAGTCACTTAGGCAGAACATTTTGTGGCTTCGGCCAAGTAACTTGGCTACCATTGTGAATAAGCTTTCTCAACTTACGAGCGTTACACAAGCTGCTTATTCGTCAGTTGGCAGCATCTGAACCAAAAAAGCAGCTTCGCAGTAGTACACTGCAGAAAATTGAAGGATGTCAAAATTTGTAAAAGAGCACCGACATGGGTATATGGAACCAGGGATGAGGCTTACGCCCAGGGGGGGGACCATCTCCTTCCCCGCAAAGCCATGATATAGCAGTTCATCAGCTTGCTTGCTTACATTTTTGTTTAGCCAGATATCGAAAGAACGACTCATCCAACCAGCTTGGACTTTCAATGCACTTTGACAGTCGGATTCATTGGCTTACTAAGATATAAGAGACAGAAGAAAGCCGAAGTTGACGGGTACAAGTTAGTGAATGACTCGACCAACTCGACCAACTCAGCCAACTCGACTAGGAACCTGAGTACCCAGACTAAATATTCAGGAATTAAATCATTGAATTTCCTTATCCAGGCTATTCATCCACCCTTTACTTAAGACTCCACTATAAGTTCATCTGATCAATACTGTCTGTTAATTCAAGGGTGAAGAATCCCAAGAATCATACGTTCTCCTTGATAGGCAGCAACAGTAAGAACCTCATTTCTCAAATATACGGCAAACCCCACCCTTCCAGTTCCAATAGATATACGTTAAACGGTCCCTATCTCTAACAAGCAAAAGGATCTAGCTCAAAGCTCCAAATGATACTTTCCGAATCCGAGGCAGAACAACATCAAACTATTGATGAGATCAATATGATTCTCGGAATACGTGTGTCACACATCCACGGAAAGTGATCCGTCAAATAACTTCGTAAGGGTCCAGCGAACAAGAACACAAGCTACACCAATGCTCTTTGGTACTAGATTCGGACGAATTGCTAAACAAAGGTGTTGGAAAACATCAAATTGTATTTTCAACAAGTGGCTATGATGGAATCGGAAATGGATTTCTGTCGGATTGATTTGAATACGGGGCACCACTACGTTCGTATAGCGTGAGTGCTCGTTGTATTCGGTGGTGCATTGGTGTTGTAAGCTCTACGTTCAGGGGTGGTGCTGAAATCGAATCCTGGCCTTCGGATGCGGACCGAAGCGGCCGCTCTAGCTGCATAAGTTACGCGATTCGTATAATTGAAGGTCAGAAATTACATCAGCAGTTTTCTAAGGGACCTAGAGAATTTATTGCCAGCTAAGCGAAATGGCTTTCGAACCTTAGACAAGGTATGAAGTTAACAAAGTACATTACGTAATAAAGCTTCTCTTTAGCGTTTTGGGTCTTCTAGAGAAATAAATATCCCTAGAATCCACACTCGACTATGAATCACTATGGCCAATAAATGGATATTAGGATATCATCTCTAAAGAAAGTTTCTCTCTGTATCCGGAATTTTGTTTATTATTTCTATGGTAGAGATATATCTAAATATGATGTATTAACTGCTCACTATGTCCATTTCTGCGACCTCCAGTGTAATTATACACCAAAAGCGAACTTATTATTTTTCACACTTCCAACCACCTAAACCATTGCAATGACGCCGTGATTCAACTCGTGGTGCAGCTAGAGCCTGGTTCCTTAGCTGGCTATTGGAGCGAGCCCATATACCTCTGGTAAAAGCCTGCCTGTCACAATTGCGTATGAATCTGAGTGACTCAAATAGACTTCACTGAGTAATATGAGCTTTGAGAGGTTCGGAGATTGCTTTCTCCAAATCAGTTTCTAGATCCTTTGATCGAGGAGCTCCTTCATGGCTTCCATTCTCAGTTTTGTACTTGGATTCAGGATCTTTAGATTCAGGATCTTCACCATCTTTGTTTTTGTAATCTGTATCTCCCCCGGGCAAGTCCGATTCTGCAGTGACTGAACTCCCCGAAGAACTAGCCCTCGCCTCTATATCATCGTCTGCATGTCCAGGTGATTGTTGCGAGTTTTCTCTCACACCAACATCACTTGCTGGCGCAAACTTCGAACGCTTGCGAATTGGTGCGCCGTACTTGTAAAAGATGAATGGGATCGGTGCAAGAAGCACTGCGATCCCACCGATGAGAGAACCACCTCCACCAACTCCGAGCGCATCGAACATGTACTGCGTGAAGAGGGGTGCTGCAGCACCGGCTGCTGATCTAGCGACGGTGTTTGCAGCCATGGCGCTTGCCGCATACATGACGTAGGAATCCGTCAAGTAATTCAGATACCCAACGAATATCAAAAGAATTGAGGCTGACAAGAACACACCTCCAATACATACCACAACCCACTGTTTAAAGTAAGCAGCTATCCAGGAGTAATCAAGGGGAGTCAGTTTATCTTACATGTACACTGTTATATTCCCCACTCCAAGCGAACCAGAACATCATGATTGGGAATACGATACCTCCAATCATGGCTATAATTAATCTGTCCTCTGGAACCGTTTTGTGCCCAGAGAGGATCCTCTTTCTTTCAATTGCAGTGTAACGAAAGACGATAGCGCCACCAATAACTGCCCCAATGACTGTAGAAATTAAAGGAAGCTCTCCAACGCCAGCATTCCACCCTCGCTTCTGCTGGAAAACAATAGGGTATATTGTAAACAGCATGTAAACCAATGCGTACACAAATGATACATAAATTGCAATCAACAGCGAAATCGGGTCGAACATGATAATCCACGGCCGGGTGAGGGCGACCCGATAGAGCTCACCCAGACTTTTGCCCGAGGTTTCCACAGGCGCCCTCACATTTTCGAGTCCAGGGATTTTCTGTCTCCTGATTCTCTTCGCCTTGATCAAAAGTATTTGTGGCCCATATGTCTCTGGAAGCGTAAACATCAAAAGCTCGGTGAATCCACCAAACCAAAGGAGTACATAGAAACCCCATCGCCAATTCATAGTCAGTTCCAGGAATCCGGAAATGACAGGCCCGATCGCAGGGCCGATGAATGTCATCATGGCAAAAGCTGCCATAGCGTTTCCTCGTTCAAGGGGTGGCCAGATGTCGGCCATAACAGCTGGAGCATTAGAGAGTGGCGCACTCACGAATGTCCCTGTGAGGAATCGCCCAACAAGAAGAGCTCCAAAATTTGGTGCCCAAGCGCATAAAAAGTTGAATGCCATATAGCCGGTGAAGGAAATGTAGAATATCCATCGTCGTCCATAATATTCGGAAAGGGGGGCCCAAAAGAGTGGTCCAAAACAGTAGCCTAGCAGGAACAGGGTGATGACCAGGCCCGCAGCTTCGTGGGATACATGGAAATAGTTGGCGATTCCATTTGGTCCAGCTATTGCACCAGAGGGACTAGAGGAGGCGAATGTTGCATTTACCACGAGTAAAACCGAAACAACAGTAATGTACCCGCGTCTGGCTCTAGACCAATTTTGGGGGTTTTCAACGTCGTCTGGTGCGAAACCCAGGTGCCCTTGAGCATTCAAGAACGGTGCAGCATCTGCGAGATGTTTTGATCGGTATGGTTTCGCAACGGGTCTGGAAAGAATACGCTCGATTCGCTGGAGTGTCGATGTCATTTCATACACTGAGTTATCTTCACTTCGTCGGGAGATCGGTCCTAGTATTGACTATGAGTGAACCTTTTTATTTGAGATTGAAGTCGTTGGATGTTCGCATATATGCAAAATGGTCAACGCGGCCTGAGTAATCAGACACACACCGTCACCCATACAGCTTGGGCTGGCTTATATAAAAACGGCCGAGAAAGCCACCAGAATTCGCTAAAAATAGTCCGGCGTGAGTAATTCCTGTAATGCCTGGGACAACCCCATAGGACAGTAGGAGGCTGATCGGGGCAGCTAATTACTGCAGAACGGGGGAACGGACGGGTATGGCGTGCGAGCGTGCCGATCTAGCCGGGAGTATGTACGTACTCCGTACTGTATAGGACCCCATACTTTCGTATATGTTTACTTTCGTAGTACACTCCCACGGCCATAGTACAAACATACGTGGATTGCTGCGAAAGCTCAACCTATAGGAATTCAAGGGGAAGATTGCTGGTGGATAGTGGATAGTGGAAATATGCCGATATGTGGGATATGCCGATGAAAAATACATATTATGACTCCCTCCCAGCTGGATTTGGCTCGCCGGCCACTCCACAGCCTGCTAGTAGCTGTAGTTCCAGAATGCCGGGGGCGGCCTCTAAAGGCACAGCCCACCGGGTATCCGGTATCAATCAACCATTACACTACGAAAAGGAGGAAAGGGAGTATAATCCGTTATGTCCGGGCGGCATATTGAGGTAATTCGTAATTCCTAATTGCTTTACTTGCTGTAGTTTACGAAGCAACTCCATGCCATTGTTCATGATGACGCAAAGCTGCAGGTCGAGCACACCCTACTGCAACTGTAAAAAAGCTCCCCCCACCCCCCTGCAGCTGATTAATGATCACAGTGAGAACATCCAACATGAAGGAGAAGGAAATACTGAGCGTAATGCGGCTACCTTCTAGATAGCGTTTGGTAAGACTTGTTGCTATTATTGCTATTCCATCGGGGGGAGAGAATGGTTGTACTGTACAGTATAAAATCAAGGGTCAATACAAGGGGTTGTATGGTTGATTATTATGACAAACTGTTCAAACAATGATTCTGCCGGCATAATAAAAGGCCTGTGTTTTCGAGTCACGTGACATACCATAGAGCCTATAGTTATAGGGCCATCACTCACTCTATTTACCAGGCATCACTTATTACATTTATAACGCTATTACTTATTAATAATTACAAGGTATTATTTATTATAATTATAAGATTAATATTATTTCATTTATAAACTTTATACCTATTATAAATTAAGAAATTATAATTTTTATTATAATATTGAAATATATTATCACGTGGTTATTTCTTACCGCCAAAGGGTTACCGCCTTCTGCTTTTGCCTATTACTAATTGTTTGACAGTTTGTCGTAATAATCAACCATAGAATTGACGTTTGAAGGGCGAAACCTTGGCACGCGAATAAGCTTTCCGGGGTCGGATAGGTGTGGGTCCGAGTAAAGCAGTAGACTGCATATTGCCAAGACTCCACTCCCAAAGGGGGAGAGTGTATAACGCTCGCCCTCACAAATTCGGCCGAAGACTTGAACTGACGGGAAGTATCAGACAAGACGGCACCAATTATGGGTTAGTGGGAAATGTACTGTACATATAGCACGGACTCTCGGGTTCAAGCTCGCTGCCGAGATGAGAAGGTTTAGCCCGAGCTGTAAGCTCGAGTGAGTAGTTTCGTTAGTATGAAATGTCCAATTCGCTCATGGAAAGCCGAGTCCTGTTTTGCGGTTTGGGCGTAATCTCTAGATTGAGAGCTGGGAAGAGCGTGAGGTCAAATTGGTCGGCACTAGGAAATGAACAGAGAACGATGAATTGTGGAATCACAGTAAACGTAAGTGGTGGTGCTCCGTGAAGGTTTGAGTAAGGAGAATCAGGTCGTGGAAGTAAGTAAGGAATAGATGAGTCGTATTTGCAAGGGTGTACCTGTTGGTTGGTTGAAAAATTGAGTATTGGGAAGCTCGACTTCCTGTTTTAGTAGCTCTCGGGGGTTTAACGATACAATATGTATGTGTCTTCAACCTCCAATCCTGGTTCCTCATTATCCACCGACTGAGAAAAGTACCCGGTTTTGAAAAAGGTCTCATTTATAGCAATCAACTGTAATTTCTGGGTTGCAGCATTGTTCAAGTTAATTGGAAGGGGTGTATTTGGTGAAGTTCCTCCACGTAACTTTTATCTTTTATACTACCTAGTCAATGTGATGGTTGTAATAGGGCTTTTCAGAAATGATTTTCTTGCGCCGTTAAACACAAAAAGGTTTTCATTTGAGTGATCCAAGCCAGAGTGCAGTGTAAGGTTAGGTGCACTAGCCAACAATACAAGTCTCTAAAACCTAGACTCTTGCACTTACCCTGCAGTTGAGATCCGAAACACAACTTCTGCTCCTCCGTATTTCAGGTATTTCAGGTACTCGAATTGATGTAAAATCCGTCCAACACCGTGCTATAATAATTGAGCAAGCAAGGTTAAGTGAACTTGGAAGTTTAATTCGGTGTTTCCTCTTATACGAGACTTCACGGCCGTCACCAGTTGACCTGGGATCCGGTTCAGCGGAGTATAGTATCTCAATTGTATATAGATGACTTCAATTGGAAATAATTGATGGAAATGAGCGAGAATTCTGCTAGGATTGGATGAATACGCTGGAATAGTTTCAAATCATAAAAGCTACATCCCCTATGAAGAGTGAAGTTATGATTATACCCCTATTCATGCCTTAAGCCACTGCCACGTTAATATCCGGAGACTTTGTTACAAAACTCGGATACTATAGCCCCATATCTCATAGCTAACAATACCTTATATCTTCTTTTTGATTTTGACGCGTCTTTACACCAACTTCAAGGACAATACTGGACATCTGGCTTGGATTGGTTATCAAGTTCTATTCGGCCACGGCAATTGGCTTCTCTGGTCATATGCTCGTTATCGCTGTTTAAACAATCTTACCTCCTGCTGATTTCTGTATTGGAATAACCCTGTGCACATTCTTCCAGTTATTTGGCACTACCGTATTCATCTGAATTGAGCAGGCAGTTTCTTTTACAAGCCGCTTCATTTCAGAAATTGCCAGGCACATACCAGATGTAAATCAGCCAGCTGTTCGAAATGCGGGGGGGGAGGGGGGGATTCACCGTGCAAGATACTGTTACACTTCAGCAGCTTCCTGCTGTTCTCGTTGCTTGCAACACAACAATAACGAGCGCATTTAAGTGGCAGTAGGCTTTCAATAGCTACTCTTTTTATATACTTGGTTCTAGAGTGGAAAGCATAAACTGAATTGAATGCTTGATGAACAGACAAGGATCATTTCTAGAGAAACCCCCTGTAATTAGCTAGTGCGTTGGAACCTATCTTCATTCATCTTTCGACAATTTAATAGCATCTCATTCTCCTAATTATATAATTTATATTAGAAATTAGAGCGCATTCCTAACGTGTTGATGGTAATTAGCATATGTTTTATTTATACATAATCATAAACAGCACGAAGCAATGGAATGTTATTATGATGAGTGACAACCTTACATTGTATTATAAGTATGAATTGGTTGAATTATCACGCATCATTCAAGATATCTCAGTCACCCGGGCCAAGGAAAAAGATTACAGGACTACTGCCATATTCCAAATACCGAGATAATAATTGATTTTGAAGCAATATATGGTTTTCATAGATAACTACCCTAATTACTGCTCAGTCAAATGGATTTGAATATTTTTTTTTATAGTCTACAAAAGTTAGGCTATCCATGTGTGTGTTTAGAGCATTATATGGGAGGAGTTTGGGAGCCGTGCTCTCGGGTCGGGTACGTGAGCATCTTTCGCTTGTCAAGTAGCGAGCCGGATACCCGTAAAAGGGCTATACCATATTGAGACAAGCGTGGAAGCTTGGATATTTTGGAGAGACCGCGCAACATGGAACGTGGTAGGAAATAGCTTCATGTCAGCCTGTTGAACAATTACTGCCACCTCCTTTACTTGCTGGTTCACTCTGAATTGCAGAAACACAATTTAGGCCTTGAGTTACCCCGTCTTTCTACTATAAGGAATATATCACTCCGAATTATCTCGCCATGGCATCGTCAGCAAATCCATACGAACACTACAATAGTCCCGAGGTAGAGGATGACCTTATAGATCCCGATGATGGTACTTTTTATCTGCCTGTCGCAGTTGTTTTTCAAGGCTAATCACAAACAGCAAATATCGATGACCTCGATGATCCCCTCCAACCCACCAGCGCGAGAACCCCCCTAACAGGCAACATCGGTTCCTCCTCATCTCGGTCTGCGCCATTGAACCAGAACTATCTTACCTCGCGCATGGGCGGTGAAGACAGGAGCGCGCCTATAAACACAATCGACGAGTCGGTATGGGAGACTCTGCGTCGTGATCTCCTGGCTGTCTGGTCTAAAATGCGAGAAGTCCTCTACCCCAAGTATTTGTTCGGTGGTACCATGCTGGAAAGTCCATCTGGCCTCCGTGGCGCATATTCAAATATTCGCGAGGCTGGATTAGCAGGGGCGAGAGAGGAATTGGTTGGGTTGGCAGGTAGGGCTATTGATGCGGATCATTTACTGAGCCAGGGAAACATGTCAGCGGGACTAAGGGATTGGGATTTATGGGGTCCTCTGGTCTTTTGTTTACTACTAAGCTTATTACTCAGCTTCAATCAGGTGGAGCAGAAGAGCTTGGTATTCAGTGGTGTATTTGCTATGGTTTGGATTGGTGAGGCTGTTGTCACCATGCAAATTAAGCTTCTAGGTGGTAACATGCAAGTATTTCCTGCTGAACTTCACATAAATGCTAACAGCCTACTAGTTCGTTCGCACAGAGCATCTGTATCATCGGATACACTCTTTTCCCACTTGTTATTGCAGCCCTTCTTTCAGCGCTCAATCTCCCTACTATTCCTCGAATACCTGTCTATATTGTGTTGGTTGCTTGGTCGCTGGCAGCGGGTGTCAGCATCTTGGGCGGATCTGGAGTTGTTAAGAACAGGGTTGGAATTGCTGTCTACCCATTATTTGTTTTCTATCTGGGCTTGGGCTGTCTTTGCTTTATCAGCTAAATTAGCCATTTGGGGAATTGGAAGGAAGGGTCGGGATGATTTTAACAAAGTGTAACATTATTTCTGACTTTGGCGCAATCACGATACCAGGTATCAAAACAAACATGATTTTTCGAAGGCACCATTATCCTCATTACAATAACAGTTCTCACATTGTGAGAGCTACCCCCAGAGCTATTGGAGAATTTACACGGACACGGCGGCACTACAGTGTCCTTAGATATTTAACCACATGGCGTGATACTCTTTAGTTTGTTCTTTCACTATGTGGATTTAGTCCAGCATTATAAATGGTAGAGTTAGAGCCCTCATAGCATTTGGTAATGAACTCCAAGGATAGAAATAGTTGCTCCAATCAAATCTTTTGTGTATTCTCAACAGCACTTTGAAACTTTCGAGTAAGAAATTGACCAAAACCGAAAAGTGATATCTCGGGAAATCCGGGGGTTATATCTCAGTGAAATTTAGTATAACCAACACTGGTGATAACTTACCTGTCCTTGTTCAATACCTTGCACAAAGCGTTTGATAGGCAGTACGGGAAGAGATTGTAATGTGCATACGGATGATCTATCCGCCAACCGTCTTTTATACCTCAATATCAGCTAAAGGCCAAAATGAGTGTGGTTGATATCCTATGAGTTGGAAGACATTGTGTTCTTGCGTAATTTAATGGAATATTATCTGATGGGTATATAAATCTTCTTTAACTATACCGAAAAATTGTCTAATTCTGGGGATAAAAATAGAAGTCCCTAGTTCGATCGTTCTTTAGTCCGAAGCATTTAAGTATTAAAACATCACGAGCCTAGCCTTTTCACCCACTGCCTCAAAACATAGTTTAGAACTTAGAGAGCTCGAGAACACCGGATAGTCTTCTTCTCCGATTAAGTTGACGGCAACATCGCTACAGATTTGAAACACCGTATACCTGCCGCCTGGCCATTTGTTAGCCTCCCTCGTTCCATATCATTTACTTTCGCCCGAAGCCAAAGATCTCTGCCGTCATTTGGGGGCAGAATATCATTTTGGGTGGCTACACGGTGACTCTTTCGAAAGTCTAAAACCTGGAAAACTGCCTCTTCAGGAATAAGTCATCATTTTAAAATTGAATCTGCTCTAATTATATCCAGAGTCTGCACAGTCGACTACCACGGAACCGCAATCAAATTTTCAGATGAAGTGTACCAACTTAGATATCTAGGGTTGGATGCGCTTTCTGTTGAAACATGCTAAAATGGTAGTATGATCGGAAGAAATTAAAGGTAATGTGTAGAGACTTTGTGTTTATGAACTAATGCTTGAAGGAGAACGGCTGACAATAACAACTCTCCTAATATACTATGAACAGATTGGAATAGCGTACTTAGTTCTTGAAACTACTAGTTATAACACATATAAGTGTAACACGGCAACACGGCAACACCTTGCCAGTACCTTCTGTGCTGACTTGAATATGATTGTAAGAGACGAAAATTATTCAATTTACGCCACCTGTACCCTGTCCTTGGTTCGTACCCCTATCATTAGGTTACAACCCAATAAAAACACTGTATCTAGTGACAAAATTCTTTGTCATTCTTGTTTGAATTTCCAACGATTATTTGAAAATCCGACTTTGGCAATATTATTGTACGCTAATAAGTAATTTTATGCAGGATTGGCACAGCAACATAGTCAAAAGCCACAATGTCGTAAATCCTTTGGTATTGTTTTATCTTCTATTCGTCACAGAAAACGGGCAGATTGAGAATATACTTCTAGATTTTTGTCGCCTAATACGGTATAGGCTTTAGTAGCCGCTACTCGTCCTTGAAATTCTGTGATTACGGACAACAGCTAAGAGTGAGCCAATTTTTACGACTCTGAAACGAAGTTATTCGATCATGTACTAAACCACACTGGTTACAAGGCGCAAAAGAAAATATAAATAGCTCTTTTCATCAACGGATACTCAATAGCTTGAGACTTAAAGTTATTCTTGATAGCAAATGGGCAGTTCATTTTACTAATCTACAAATCTTCGAAAGAATATCTCGATTCTACTTAGAGTAGAGAAGCCAGAGTTAGTTAAAATTGGTTTGGAGCCTATTTCTTGTATCGATATGTTAAATATCCCAGATGAGCTTGCATTTGGTTTTATTTAAGGCTGGGTTCGGGCTGTTCGCTACTACTGAATCGTTTTTAATAATAATCACGGTTCCATTCCAGAAATGTCTTTCAGTCAACCTGTCAGCAATTCCCCCCGGCATAGGATATAATTGGATCTTGAGGCGAATCGCTGGGGCGACACATACAAACGAGGTTGCTGAATATGCCAGTTCAATCTCTCAATCTCTAGGAAGAGCTCCTTCTGATGGAGCTTCTACCAGAACTGGCTGTCAGATTATTTTCAGCCATGTAAAAATTGCTCTTTCATAGAGAGAACATTGGCAAACAAGGCTCTTCACAAGGCTCTTCACAAGTCGGGCGTTCATATCATGCATTTCGCGTGAGACGCTGGATTTGGATAAATTAAGTTGTTTTATGTGCTTTGTTTGCGACTATAGAGTTACATCAATCTTGTTATTTTAACGTTCAGGCTCTGTTTTGGGTGACACAAAGCACACCCGACCCCAGAGCCTAGTAAGATTGGGGGCCAAAGTCTCCTAAGAATTAAAGGGGACTTATACTTGAGTTTGGGGTCTCCATGAGGCTGAGTGCCTGTTGTACCCAAAGAGAGCGTTCCTCCGTGGTTGGGTAGTAACATACCAAACTATTGCACCACTTTCATGGGATACAACCCTTCTTCGAATCCACTTTTACCATGGCAGTAAACGGGGAAGCCAATAAGAGTATCCTGGATACAGGAGAGGATGCTCAAATGGGAGTCTACCTGTGGAACATGTCTGCACATTTAGGTGGTTTGGGTCCATGGAATTATTCCATGGATTTGAATCCTTCTACCCGTGATATGCATGGGAATGTAACTATCATCAGCCTCTTGATGTTTGAGAAATCAGCCTCATGAAATGATGGAAATTTATATAACATAGACTCAAAGAACTTTTATGGTAAACTCTGCAATCCATAGAAGTTCTGTCATCGAGCGTTGTGCAAAATTGAGCGAAAGTCTAGCTTTGTATACAGACTTCCAGGGCTCAATATCAGAAGACACTTGACGATCCCAAAATGTTTACCCAACGTTGTGTAGTTCTTCAGTTGGTATTTCTCCTTGGAATAGGAATCCCTGGTATCCTATCTTCTGGTTTATCTGTCCGAGATCTTGAATCTCATTCTGGTGACTTTCTTCAACTAAAAGCCGTAAGAAGAAGTTCCGATCTTCTCAAGAGAGACCCTCAAATCAGACTTACTCATACCACAGAACTGAGCTATGCCAACTGTAAGTACCCCTAACAAACTTCCTCTAAGCATATACTCACATTTTAACTTAGTTGAAAACCACGAATCTCAAGGATCCATCTTCCTCTCGACAGTGAAAGTGGAGTCAGAGAATCCGTTTTTAGTCCTGGAAGAAATCGAACACCATATTGTTGGCGTCAGCTGTGGTGCTTCTGATATACAACTTAGATTCGTAAACAGAGATACCTTTGATATGGCAACTGAAGTTTGCTCGCAGCTTGTTGGGAGTTACGTTGTCACATCGCATGCCGGATGTAACGACGACGGAGCACGAGCTCCGTTCATGTAAGCTTCTCATCCCTTCGCATGTCATTTTGCTGACTGGCCAATGTGTATAGGATTCACTCAGTCTCACTTGAAGACGACCTGACTATCACACTCTCTGCCACAGAATCTTCATGGAGGGCCGCCTTCAAAAGTTTCAAGATCGACTTCGGGCATTCCACTGAACCGCATCAACTGCGAGATGGTCCTCCTCAGAAACGTGCAACACCCACGAACGCAGCAATCGCGACTGGTATCATTCCAGCAACAGACCCTACAGCTACATTCGCTAGCCTAGATCTCACCTCCAAAAATATCGACACGACATTCGATCTGGGACCCAACGCAGTGAACATTGACGCTGGTTGTAAAAATTGTACGACTACAGGACAGCTTAAATTGACTCAAGGATCCTTTGATCTTATTGACATTGGTGATCTTGATTTAATTGGCGATGATGCAACTGATCCTGGAGACTACATCAAAGATGGTTTTGTACAATTGGATATGGAGTTTTTGGCACACATCGAGCTTAAGGTTGAGCCAAATTTAAGCGGAAATTTTGCCCATTCGTTGTTCTCAGTTCCAATCTTTGGGTTTTCTGTAAGTCATTAAATGCTTGAGGGGGAAAAGGCTAGGCGAAGCTAATGAAACTTTATAGATCCCCCTGGTTGGAAAAGCTGGCATTCTTTTTGAGCCGGTTGTCAACTTTGATTGGGCTCTTCAAGTTGGTGCTGAACTAAGCTATGGATTCGAGCTGAAGGTAAACAAGTTGTCATGCGTTAGAACACCAAGGCTAATCCTTAATAGGTACCAGACAACTCGCAACTTCATATCAACCTTGCAAACTTGACCCAGTCCACCATTCGCGGGTTGTATGTACATATAGACACCCCGCCAGTAGCTTTAGCCTTATCTAATATGAGTTTAGTGATAAATCAAGCATCACCGCGGTTCCATTTCAAGCTAATATCTCCGACATTGCTTTAACCATGCAACTCGCCCTTCGCCCACGTATTGCCATAGCATTCGGATTCCTTGCTAACCGAATCACTGCCCAAGCAGGTGTCTATCTGGATCTCCCAAACATCAATACCACCATCTCCCAACTCCCCTCCACCACCTCCAACGAAAAATGTGAATCTAGACCTAATACCCCTTCCCAAGATGGGGAGTTCAATAAAGTGTATACAAATTACACGCATATAGTTCCAAGTGTGGGATTAGCTGTCGGTCTTGACATGCTTCTTGAAGTGGATTTGCCTGGTCCAATCAACCCCGGAAAAGACTGGAATTTGCCACTAGCACAGACTTCTTTCCCTTTACCAACAGCATGTCTCGTATACAAGAAGGACAAAACTGCAGGATCTTTTGCTACTGCGGAGACAGTAAGAAATTCGGATTTTGACGGTAAAGGTCAGGCCAAGAGCGGTGCGGGACAACTTCTGAATCCATTCACAATGGACATTGGCGTATTTGAGCGATGGGAGGTGTGTCTTTGTGGAATTGTTGCTATTACCAGTAGCTTCATGATTCTGTAATGTTTCGATATGATAAATTCGGGATAGCTTGGGGTTGGTAGAAGTTATGTTTTCTTTTTGAGTCTAATTTTGAAGAGATGACCGGATGATGAGGATTCGGACCATGATATATATTTGTTTGAAGACCCTCGATTTTAAAGGAATAATTAAGTACCCATGCTAGTGGCGATTTCAAAGTGCCAACGACTTATGAGGATGAGCTTTCACCTTCGTGTATGACTGCTACCCACCTAGTCTCAGTGACAAAACTATGAGGATTTACTTGTCAAGTTTGTCAAGGTATCTGCGTCTATGGGATCAGCATCATCGGGAGAAGTCCTAGCCATTCGGACTATAGCAAATTGAGTTCATTAGGCATGCATGTCTAGTTTCAATTTCATATAGAGAAGTCAAATGAGAGACTAGGCTAGAGGAGAACAGCTGGATGCACATATTACCACGTAATATCCATACTTCAGAACATGTTTTAAGACACCACTAAGTCTGAGTGAATTGCATCCCATGACGTTAGACGACTTCCCTCGCTTAACCCCTGCCCCGCCATTTCATTCATGTGCCCCTCCCCTCCTCAACCTCTCGACCTGGAATCTCAACAACGCATAACAAACCCCAAATCACATACAAAACCACATACCAAACCGCATAAATACTCCAAGAACCGCAAACATGGCAACCTTTGAATCCGCAATCACCGACTCTAAGAAGCTCCTCGCAAAACCCTCCAACGATGAACTCCTCGAACTCTACGGTATTTCATTTCCCCTCCCCACAGGGAACCTATCTAATGTCTGCCAGCACTCTTCAAAGTCGGAAGTGGAGAAGACATCACTACAGCACCTGCTCCTGGAACCTTTGACCTAAAGGTATGCGAAACATCTCTGTTCCCGGATGAGGTTGAGGTTGAGAACGGGCATGAGTTTGGGAATATAGGGAAGAAGGATTGAAGCTAAATAATGATAGGGCAAAGCCAAGAAGCGCAGCTGGCAAAAGGTTGTCGACGAGGGCATTACATCTGACGAAGCTAAGACGAGATACATTGCGCTTGTCGAGACTCTCAAGGAGAAATATGGATATGATGCCAACAAGGTGGCCGAAGCTGTTGGTGGTGGATCGTAATTCTTATAGATTATCTAGTTAAAGGAACAAATACAGGACTATGGAGATGCAGTTTGGGGTATACATATGACAAGTTGGTGGTACTAAACATGCTGGCTTCCCATGCTTTTCCTGAAGTCTCGGTGAGAAAATTCTCATCGTTGAAAATTACAAATTGCGTGTTTCAATTGATTGCAATTTACTGTTTGTTGCAGAACTCTTATTTCGGAGTTAAATGCGGTTGCCATTATCATTGTTCATTGTCCTGTGGAACCACCTATCCGGTAGTGTATCAAATAACTGGACAGTAGCTCCTAGGAATGGAATATATTTAGCAGGTTGGAGCAAAAGTATTATTGTCGAAGCTCGTGATACGTATTTTATGGAAAATAACAATTCATCCCAGTGTGTAAGGTTTGGACAAAGCCCATCTTAAATTAAACCTCTTTTCAGTAAGTTTTCCCCATCCAATCCGGCTCTGTGTACGAAGAAGTAGCACACCACGGTTCATCATCCTTACCATACGGCACAATCGGAAGATCGTAAGGCATCCTAGCGCCTACCACGGGACCTTTCTTTTCATCTTGGTTCACCGGAGTATCTGTCTTAAAAGTCGGAACCATTGTAGCATTTTCTCCAAACAGCTCTGGCCAAACCAGCACTCCAATCTCGTAGCTACATACCCGAACTGCGCCCCCTGAACTCAAGGCATCTCCCCATGCTTGCTTGGAGAGGTTCGCAGATGTTACAAGCATCCAATCGATCGATTCTCTTGAGGAATTGGTGAATCGTGTGTAGGTTTTGATATGTGGTGCCGCTCGTTTTCTTCCCGCATCGGATTTTGAGGTGTTGTGATTGAAAGAGTGCTGCGCTCCATCTCCTGCCCAGTGGCAGAAGATAGATTTCATATATTGGAGTTGCTTGATCTGTTGTGCTGACTGCAATTTGGTGTGAATTGCACTTCCAGAAGCGTATCCATTCAAGCTTCTTCGGATTTCATCCGCAGTCGGGAATATAACACAGAATTTTGTTTTTGTAGCCTTCTGATTCTTGGATGTTTCCAGAGTTTGGAAGAGTGTTTTATCCAGCCATTTATCAGTTCCACCTAAGGTGGCAATCGAAGAGACTTGAATGACAATCTCAGGCTGGCTACCAGCTACGGGCACATTTTCTAGAACGCTCTTGAGTCCTGGCCAACCCCAAGACGTTTGTGACTCTGTCTCAAAGCCTTGGCGCCCAGGAACACTCGCTATCAAAGCTCCACGAACTTCAGAAAAGTCATACTTGGTCAGTTCTTCGACTAGTGGCGTGCAGACCGGTGATCTAGAGGCGGGACGGCTCAGATCGTAGGCTTTCAGATAGTTAAGTAGGTCTAATTTGAATTTTGACCCACAGCCAGATTTTCCCAAGGGTGGAAATGTTGAAGTATTAGCTATTTTGGGTAGCAAGGGTGATCTCCATATACCCTGAGTCATATTAGTCCAGTCGAAGGCTATCATGTTCGCTGTATGAATGATCACTTGGGCTGTATCATCATGTCGTATCAATATTAACATCTTCGAGTGATGAGTGCCGAACATTTCTGGCATAAAAGCTGTATGAAGCTTGAGGTTTGCATACTTTTTTGCATTTTCCTATATTAAAGTAAGTTCATTATAGGTGATAGATGAAGAAGACATGAAAGTGCATACGATTAGTTTCAGACGTGACTCGTCCTCTTTCTTCCAAAACCCATGAATGACATGAACTTTCACGAGGTCACGAACGTCTGGGTCAAACTGCTCCATAAGGAAATCTACATCATGCAAGTAGTTAAACTCCCAGCACTCTGAAATTAGTGGATCTCCAAGGATATCCCTCAGACGGACAGCATCTATATTGGATGACTCTGGAAGGTCCCGTATGTGGGTAAGTTGAAATGGTGACTTTGTTACCCCTGAGGATTTAGATGGCATATTTCTTGGTCTGCGAAACGGAGGGGGTGATACTGGTTTTGAGAGGCATTCGTGTATAAGAGCTCTTTGGTCAACTTTATTGTCTTCTGATTGACCCGTACTCAGTCTTCGTCTCTTTGGAGCGCGTTCAGTATCAGAGCCCATTTCGACGGGAATTGACAAAGGGCAGTTGTCCAAACTCGTTTGAGAAAAATTGAGCAATGTAAGTTTTTATTTATTGGAATTAATATGAAAATCAGCGAAGGAGCAAAGGAGTATATTAAGTACTTACCCCATCCATATGTTAATCACGTGAGTACTTTTGCCTAAAATAGACGCGCGCCAACTGTTAAACTTTACATAAGCGACGCGTGCCAAGCAGTATTTCATTCCATCCCTGAATGGGCGATGTCAGATAAAGGATCGTGGCCTCGAACTCTCTTTTATTATTCATTTCACAGTCAACGCAACACAACTTCCCTTTTAATTTGTACCATATTGTGCCAATTCCGCCTCGATTTCAACCTTCAAATTATTCGTTTTCTCTGCGGAGTTTTCCCGCGTTGTGGCCGCACGGCGCGACCACTTTTCAGTTAAATAAACCACCTTCAACATGCGTTTCCTACCCATTTCACTCTTGATTGCGGCTTTCTCTTCAGTAGCTATCTCAGAAACCCCCGAGAAACCACTGGGAGGCGTTGCTGTCGCAAAAGAGCTACCCGACTTAAAACCAGAAACCGCGAAAGAAGATGTGGAAGACATACTACCACCTACAATATTCAACGGAGTAGAAGTGCCTCCTATACCTGAAATAAAAGGAGAGGAATTCAATGCTACAACAAACGTTGGATATTGGTTTGTGAAGCATTACTCGTAGGGATTCCTACCACATCCTGCTACGAAACCCGCATCTAACTTTTCACAGACCATCTTGCCACTTCTGCATAGACATTGCGCCAACATGGCAGACACTACACGAATTCTATTACACATCGAGACCTGTACCCGCCGGCTCAGCAGCAGACACTGCATCTACATCGATGAACACTTTTCATGCATATTACGACTTTCATTTTGGATCCCTTGATTGTCAGGCTTTTGGTGATGCTTGCCAAGCGCACGATGTACATTCGTTTCCAACCTTCATTCTATACCGCAACCACGAGGAGATAAAGAGGTTTGATTCCCAGAAAAATGGGAGAAACATACAGACTCTGAGTGATTTTATTGAAGATGTTTTGGAGACAATCAAGCCTGGATCTCGGAGCAAACCTGGCCCCAAGCTGCCAGAACCTGGAGCTAAACAGTCGGTGGATTTCCAGGCTCCTCCTCCTCTCCCAAAGGTAGACTCTGCTGCCACTCAAGTTGTTAAGAAACCAGCAAAACCTTCAGCTACCCCAAATCCATTAGGGAAATCACGGGCATTTACTGCGGAAACTTTCCAACGCCAAGTTACGATGACCCAAGATGCATGGTTCATTAAGTTCTACGCTCCATGGTGTGCGCATTGCCAGGCCATGGCACCAAACTGGATTCAGCTTTCGAAGGAGATGAAGGGAAGGCTCAATGTTGGTGAGGTCAATTGCGAGGTTGAGAAGAGGCTATGTAAAGATGTCCGTGTTCGAGGCTACCCCACCATTTTGTTCTTCAGAGGAGGCGAACGTGTGGAGTATGATGGTTTAAGAGGCTTAGGAGATTTTATAACGTATGCGAACAAGGCTATCGAAGCTGGGGACGGGGTTAAGGACATCGATGCCGTGGAGTTTGGGGAGTTGGAAGAGAAAGAAGAAGTAATCTTTGTCTACTTTTACGACCACGCCACCACAAGTGAGGACTTTGCTGCTTTAGAAAGGCTGACTTTGAGTCTCATCGGACATGCAAGA
>Ga0247734_1000754_pt1 | contig 26844 bp, 19 predicted proteins | sample UWRJL103311B2_FD_180933 | JGI IMG/M metagenome (GOLD analysis project Ga0247734, IMG submission 180933) | Plant litter microbial communities from Arlington Agricultural Research Station in Wisconsin, United States - UWRJ-L103-311B-2 | ecosystem: Environmental > Terrestrial > Plant litter >...
GCCACCAAAAGCAGATCCGCCTCCGAAGAATTGTGAGAAGAGGTCCTCCGCATTCATACCACCGCCACCAGCACCACCTTCAAGGCCTTCCTCGCCATACTGGTCGTATATTTGACGCTTTTGGGGGTCAGATAAGACTTCGTATGCGTGAGAGAGATCCTTAAATTTATCTGCAGCGCCGGGGTTGTGTGCATTCTTATCTGTTTGAGAAATTGGTTAGAATCGCGTCCTTGAACAAATTTGCACATCAAAGTGAGTTGTCAGGCTTAGAGCTATGAGGCAAGCCACGTCTAGAAATGGTGCGAGCCGGTTGCATTGCTCAGGCTGATAAATTTTGCCAACCAGCATCGTCCTCTAGCCATGACCCAGCGGTTTTTGAAATACTGCACATACCAGGATGATGTTTTAGCGCGCCGACTTTGTATGCTTTCTTAAGTTCTGCTTCAGTCGCGTTCGGCGAGACCTATACAGTGAATGGGTCAGCGGGATTATTTTTGCCTCCTGCAGAGCAAGGTGAACTTACGCCTAGCAGGTCGTAGAATTTGGTATCTTTTGCCATATTTGAGGTTTAGAGGGGAGAGGGGAGAGACAGCTGCTCGTTATCGGACTGCTCGACTTGTCTTTCTGCGAGAAGGTATTTGCTGTCGAGGCTTTCGTTGGATTTGGATGGGGAGAGGCAGGAGGGGGGTTGGGTCGTCAACTGCGTATAGACTTGTTAGTTGGGATATCGTAAATGCGGCGTATTTTCGTAGCGGAGATTATTTCTGCGATGCAGGTTGGTGGTGAGAAGAAAAGAAGGAGAAGTGCTGGGTGGCGCGAGGCAGCGAAATACAGATAGATAACTTACACTTTTTGATGATGAGGCTGAGGTTCCGGGGGTCGTGAAAAATATCTTGGCTTCTCGAAATATCAACCCAGACTCTGGTGGGGACAGAAGGGATTCCTGAGGTGATTGGTATGGAATTGGAGCGGAATCTTAATTTGAACGAGGGGGGAAATATTGTGCAGATAAATGCGATGGGAGGGTTTTATTTTTGTAAGGAGGAGAAGGAGAGAATTGGATATGACCAGCTCGGTGGCTCTGTCAGGGCGATGGGTGAAAAGAAGGCCGTGGAATCTCGATGGAAACCGACCGAATCCGCATCGGGGGCCAAGGAGAAGAAGGCAAACAACAACGAAAGCCATCCGAACATGCTCCCTCCAGGAAAGCTTTCATCTCCAGCAGCACAGATAAACACACACACACACACACACACACACACACGGCTGAAGGCAGAGAACATCTTTCTGTGGGAATATATATATGTGTGTGTCTATAGATAGATGGGATTTTATGTTATGATGGAGTTGTGAGTTATCCAGCATCGACCTATCTGCAGCACCACCCAAGCCTGCCCGAGAGATGGGTGGAGAGATGGGTGGAGAGATGGGTGGAGAGATGGGTGGTGGATGGATGGATGGAATGGAGAAGTGAGGGAGGGAAGTACTTAAGTCGTGGTTCCTGGGAATTCAGGGTATGATAGGGTATGATAGGGCATGATAGGGTACTTCGAAGTACTTCGAAGTATGATAGGGCATGCTAGGGCCTATAGGACGAGACCTACAGGGGAGGGGAAGGAAGGGTTAGTTAGTACTGTAAAGTCCGGCCGATTGCTGTACTGCACTGCACTGTAACTGTAACTGTAGCTGTAGCTGTAGCTGTAGCTGTAGCTGTAGCTGTAACTGTAGCTGTACTGCACGAGGCACTGCTGCACCTGACCGGAGTACCGTACGAAGTAAACATCAAGTACTGTACTGTACTGTACTGTACTGTACACCTGCAAACAGTCAGACAGTGAGATGTGTGAGTTGTGTGAGTGTAGTCAGTAGTCAGTAGTCAGTGTACCGTACATACCACCATATTGTACTTTCGTATATATGTACTTTGTACAGTACTACCCCCCACGGACTTCACCGTTCCGTCCGTGGTTGACTATGTGGTCTTGGCGCCGCCGAATCCAGAACAGATGCCAAGCCTCGCTAGATGAACCAATCACCCACCGCGTGGCGATACTTTCTTGACTTTCTTCTCTTTTATCAGGTACAGGTACAGGTACGGATACTTGCTAGCACAACAATGGAAGAATGGGATGCGGATACCATAAGGGTGGGTGGTGGGTTGGGTTGGTTGGGTTGGCTAAGAAGCTACACCATCACCTACAAGTTGCGGAAAGTGCTGTGCTGTACTGTACTGCACGGTACTTTACTTTTAACATAATATAAACTACATCTCGATTCCTTCTCGTCAAATTCAACCCGCCGTCCTAAATCCATTCTCGCTTCTCGGAAATGAATGACCAAGAAGCATTTGCCGTAGCCGTTGAGGAGGCCAATCTAGGCTACCAGGAGGGCGGGGTCCCAGTAACTCTCTCCCCTCCCCACGTGTATATCAACATCTTCATTTCACCCTTCGCTAGCTCATCCATATCTATAGATCGGAGCAGCTCTCGTCTCCCGAGATGGAAAGCTGCTTGGGCGTGGCCATAATATGAGGGTGCAGAAGGGATCTCCCATCCTCCATGTAAATCACTCCCTCTACTCATCTCATGCCGGCTGCTCGGCGAGACGACAGCTAAGATCATTGTCGGCCGTCGTAATCACTCACTGCTAATGACCCAATCGTCATAGGGAGAAACTTCGGCTCTTCAGAACTCAGGCCGTCTTCCTGCTTCCGCCTATAAAGGAGCAACCATGTATACAACGCTCTCGCCGTGTGATATGTGCACCGGAGGTGTGCAACACTCCTGTTGTTGGTGATGAGGCAATAAATAGTACACGGCTGACACAGACATACATAGCATGTATCCTCTATGGAATCTCACGGGTTGTGATCGGGGAAAACAAGACGTTCCTGGGGGTAAGTGAAGCGACTGCGGCGTGTCTTGGCCGAATGGCCGGTCATCAGCGTGCTAATCTATGTAGGGGGAGGAATATCTGAAGCAGAGAGGTATCGAAGTAGTGGTAATGGATCACAAGGAATGCCAGGAGTTAATGGAAAGGTTCATCAAAGAGAAGCCAGAGATCTGGTAAGATAGGTACCCAGTCCATGATCTGGATGAATACTGATCTGCATAGGAATGAGGACATCGGCGAAGAAGCACGTGTATACTCTAAAGAACTGAAATGAAATCAAAGCCATGGGTGAAGGGGTAGTTTAATCTCATAATTATATTGCAGATCAACTACCGGTTAATCGATGCAACTCTTGGAAGTAAAACTTGAGATCCTCGGGGTTCACAAGTGGCGTGATACCTGTTCTGTGGTTAGACGGTCTCATCTTATAGGTGAAGAAGGAAAACAAACCATGACCCAGATTCGCGATCCAGCCACCTTTTCCACCGCCAAATCCCTTCACCATTTCCTCGACAACACCAGTTATGGCTTCTCTTGTTCCATACAATACTCCTGGGTCTGCATTGCCCTGGAAGACGATGGGTCTATCTCCGCGAATCTTGATAGCCTCTGCTGGATCTTGCAACCAATCGAGTCCAACGACCTGGTAGCCCAAGTCACAAAGCGAGTCCAATGCATACCAAGCACCTTTCGCGAAAACAACCATTGGTACCGGCTCCAAGTTCAACTCCTTCAGTCTCTTAGGTAGGTTCGTTGAGATATATGCTAGGTATGGCTGGGAGAATTCCTTGAATGAAGAGGGTGATAGTTCTGCTGCCCATGACTCGAAAACTTGCACGAGCTAGAAAATGGTTAGCTACATCTCTTATCATCTACCAAAAACATACCTGAGCTCCAGCCTGAACCTGCAATGCCAAATATTCTACACAAACTTCTGCAATCTTTTGTAGCAGAGCTTTGCTTGCTTCTGGGTATTTATAGATCCAGGTTTTCGTCTGTATGAATAGCTTACTGCCTCCTCCTTCAACCATGTAGCAAAGTAAGGTCCAAGGAGCTCCGCAGAAACCAAACAAAGGCACTCTACCTTTCAACTTGTGTCTTGTCATAGTTATTGCTTTGTAAACATAGTCCAGCTCTACGGCAACATCGACCTTCTTATTAAGCACTTCCTTGTATTGACCGTCGGTGGGTGATTTTAACGGCTCTGGGAAATGGGGGCCCTTCGTCGGCAACATCTCAACTATCATTCCGAGAGCTTGGGGAATAACCAGTATGTCGGAAAAGATGATGGCAGCATCTACGAGCCCCGCAAATCGTTCAATTGGTTGGAGAGTCAAAGTTGACGCGATTTCCGGCGAGCGACAGCATTCGAAGAAGTCATGGTCACCTTTCGCTTCATGGTATTCTGGGAGATATCGTCCAGCTATTTGATGTCAGTTTGCTAGTCACCATAAAGACTTATAAATTGTACCTTGACGCATAACCCACATAGGTGCTCTCTCAACTTTTTGCCCTGTGGGAATTAGCTAAAACAGTACTTGAGCATTTGGCAGTACAACGAACCCCATGCTGTTCTGAGAATCAAATCATTCTTCAAAGGCTCAAATTGATGCGCCATTGTGCCTGGTTTTGCTGGAGGAAAGTGCGAGAGGATGATGGGTTTCACGGCAGAACCCCGCCATCATAATGTGAAAGAGGTAATGCTTATTTTGACAGGGGTCAACACAGCTCGAAAATGCCTGAGGCTGAAGAACTTGGACTATTTCCTGTAAGGGCCATTACTGTACAACAACTATCAACATTTATCTATTACTCTACAGCACAGCTCACAATTCATTTTCTTCTACAAATTAGTCAATTGAGATTTTCAATTGTACATCAGTCAGCGTTGGCATATACGGTCGAATGAGCGACACAAACTCCCTCCAAATTCCCCCAATATCACCAGCAGAATCCGCGGCATAGATGTTTCAATCTTCGTGAACCTCATGTCAATTCGTCCTCCTGCTTGCTGTCGAGCACTTCAACGCCAGTTGCCCACAGTTTCTGATTCGGTATGGCTGTCTGAAGATCACTTGTCTGCTGCTTTCCAGAGATTTTGTGCAGTTTCAAAGACCACAAGACGTTATGGAAGTTTCGTTCCTGGTCCTTTAGAGGCCCGTCGAAGATTAGGTAAACGCCGCATGGCACACCTCTCGGAAGCTGGTCCAACATATGATTCACAAGCTGCTATAAGCTGGGGGTTATTTGGGAGGGTTGATAGAACTCAATGGCAATGGAAGGCGCCGACGACTCGCTCAAAAACTCAAGAGAGCCCTAACGATATACTACCGGACTGGCTTTTGAGTTGGAGTAATAAGCCCGACGTACACATTTATGAAGAACAGAATACAATAGACGAATTTCCATTCCTGGAGAAACATGCCAGTATTGAAGATGAAGCACAATATTTCCAGATCCAATTCCCCGCCCTTGGACTACAAGACAATCTATCGCGATGGGACAAATTCTCCACTCGATTGCAGAGAGATCTCACCCTTGGTCTAGTTTCGGAAGAGTCTATCATCCGTATTCGAGATATGATATGGGACATGGGAGGCGTTTTCCCTGCCCATGAAACTACAATGTCATATCGTCTCAGATTATACGAGGTTTTATGGGGAGGACTGAATGCAAGCAAAGTCTTTACACTACATGACTTAGCAGCCAGTACCACGAATTCTTTTATCATGCAAATAGCCTCGTTACCTGTCTTACCAAGCATGCAAAGGCTTCTGAATGAGGTACTCGGTTCTGCCTCAACTACGCAGCTGGAAGAGATCGGGCCTGGTATATGTTTAGTGCTGGAAAAATGGTCCTGCAGCTGGCTCTTCCAAGAATCAAGTTACATCTCTAGTCTTGATTCCGCATATGGAGTGCCCAAACTAGCTGAAGCCGTACATGCTGCAAATGAGAAGCTGGACGATCTTCGCAGCTTAGTTATAGCGCTATGTGACAACAAATATATATCACATTCGAAACAAGGGCCAAACCTAGAGTCAAGAACTCGCGCTGTTCACGCAGCGTTAAATTTCACCCGAGATGCTACTACAGATTGTGAGGGAATACTTGCCTTAACTCAAACTCAGCAGCAAATTCCTATGGACGCACAATCTGTCAACGATCTGGCCAAAACATTGGCACATGTTCCTCAGCACATCCTGTTACCTATCCTATCGAACCACGCTAAGTCCTTGACTGTCAAACAACTATGTTCACATTATTTTAGAACGTGCTACATTTCATTGATAGATCAGCTGCCTGTCATAGACACCGAGTTAGCCCTAAGGATCCGTCGGGATCTGAAACTTGGAGGAGTTCACAGCCTCGAGCCTGAACAAGCCTTCTCGGTGCTCTCACACTGGAACTGCCTAGGCCTAATAGAAGAAGACGCCTTATCTGAAATTATAAAATTGGTTGATGTTGGTCTATCCTCTCCTGACAAGGATCAAATAGCAGTCTTGATCTTTTCACTCCATGAACAGAATCATGACACTTGGGGCCTGCTAAATGCAGTAATTTTCATGTTACAGAAACAGAAAAGGTACGACGAGATATTACCAATTTTGACCCAACTCAACATCCTCGAATACAAGATACCATCTGTCATATTTAATGCCTTGATAAGAACTTTGTACAGCTGCGACCTGCACGCCGCCTACTCAATTTATAAGCTGTCTCATGATATGCTACCAGAAGGAGACGTAATGGAAGCATATCGAAATTCTGATTTTATTTTCGCCCTCATCGTTGATAAACGGTTTAAATGCCTAGGAATATGGGAAGACGTCCTTAGGATCCCATGGTACAACCCAATTCCTCACGAGATCAGAATAACCCTCCCAAGAGATCCTCTGTACCTCAATGAGCACCTTTTTTTCGAACAGATGGCCCTGAAGTTTGCACATGCGGAATGTCGATCCCCGGGCCTCGCGTTTGCCAACATCAATCAGGTGCTCTGGCACATACGTCAACGAAAATGCAAGCCTACGGCAAACATATCGAAGGCTATGTGCCATGCTGTGATAACAAGGGATATAGCACGCGGGGGCCCAACAAGTGGCTGGATCGGTCCTAGTAGACTTGATTATGTTCTTGGGTTGGTCGAAGATTTGGAAGGGCCTGAGGTAGCGAAAGGAATTGCTCATCTGATAATGATATGGAGACAATATCTGACGGAGCAATTAGAAAAACGAAAGATCGAAAGCCAGAAATAATGTTTAGTGGTTTTGTACACAAAAGTTATACCCTTTGAAATAGCTAGAATGAAGACTCCTGGGGAAATAAGGGGGCAGGCATGAAACGATTGCACTAGTAGATACCAGAAATTACAGTAATTGAAGCAAATATAGACAAGAAGGCCAACGATCAATTATTAAGCACCTAATCCTGGCAGAAATTCACAGCAGTTTGTGAGACACGTCTCAGCTATGAATATGAGGTAGTCTCGCAATTAGTCAAAGCATACCAATGACAGAGACTGTTGCACGATTCTAACCATAGATCTGAGGTCATGTAACGATTCATGTAATGGCTTTCTGTTGCGAAATTGAAGTTCCTATTTTGTAAGGTCTTTCCCCTTTTACTCCTCCTCCTTTCCATCCCCGTCCCTCTTCCTCAAATTCTCTAAACCATAAAGCAAGTTCCCCAATCTTCCCAATGCGCCTTCCAACCTTTCTTCCTGCTGGTCTACTACCTCAAATGGCGCCGCTGCTACTAAACGCTGATCTTCGAATGTGAATGCTTGAAGAGGATTTATGACATCTATTCCTGTTTCGCCCGCTTCTTCGGTGCGCAGAGCGGATGTGGAGAAGGGGGCGTGGACGTTGTCGATTGAGATAACGACGCTGTCTGGTCTGGCGACAAAGGAGAGGACATTACCTGGGAGTTGGAGACGTTGGATATGCTGGAGGGTGTTTGTAGGAGTAAGAATGAATACGAACAAGGCCGGGATTCTATGGCTTATTAGTTACCATTGCCGCATAAACACAGCCATCCAAAGTTTGACCCTTTGACATTTGACATGGAGATAAAGCGTGAACTGAACTTACGCTTCGCACGAAACAAGAACCACATCCTCTAATCCAAGCCTAACATGTTGAATATTTGAAACAGCGATCTTCAGACCTTCGACAGACCCATCCTCAGCAGCCTTCCCGCTTGAGTGGTGTACAACCTCAACGTGGCTCTTCAGATCTGCTCTTGAGATTAATTGACCGTCCTCCCAATTCCACAGGAAAATATCATCATCACCACCACCAGAAATCAACACCGCAGGACGTGTGGCAGGGATGCATAAGCGGCTAACAAACTCCGTATGACCTAGACAGAATTGCTCGATGATATGTGCCTGCGGGGCCCCTCGCGAGATGCGGATATGCTCATCACGATCTGCAGTAAATATATATGGCTTTCCATTATACCTGAGCAAAGCAACATCCGTCAGCATTGAGACGTGACCTAGCAGCAACTTATGCTCGAACAGGGGTGCGGCTTTCTCTGCTTTGTTTTTGGTTTGCCGCTTTTGGTTCTCGAGTGCTCGTCGGTTACGGACGGAATGGACTGTTAGGTTGTTGGCTGCTGGTGTGAATAAGTTATTTTCTGCTTGTTCTGGGGTCGAGGTCTGAAGATTAACTTCGCTGCTGGGTTGGATGGGGGTTCCTAAGGCCAATAGGGGAAGAGAAAAGACATCGCCGAATTTGTCGGCGCTGATTATAGTTGCGTCGTCGTCTGCGATGGAGAGAGCGCAAGGACGTTTTGGCATAGCACTGTACTAATTAGACTCGACTTCCAGTCTCAGGACTCGAGGGCTTACCGCTGACTTATTTGCTTCAAGGCATGCTTCGAATCTTGTTGAAAGATGTTTTCAAAAACTCTGATACTCTTGTCCTCTCCAGTTACAGCAATCACGTGTCGACCTTCTTTTGTTGCCGTGAGTGCAATAACAGCTGGAGCCTCTAATCCTGTGGAAAGAGCATCTGATCTATGGTTCTTTCCTTTGCCATTCTTTTGCTTGGATTTCTCGGGTTCATCTGAAAATGAAAGTTTTCTTCTCTTTGCTGGAGGTGTTGATTGCTCCGTGACTGGCTCTATCACCGCAGGAAGACTTGCTACCGCTTGTTCTTCTTGAACTGTGATATTGGTTTTGGGTTCTTGGGTAGTCGGGCATTTCCATGTAGATGCCAACGTACGGTTCTCGATATTGAAAGTGTCGATACTTGAACCACGTGCTGCTATAAGAAGGTCTCCACACGTCTTGAGGCATTGGTAGGGCATCCGTAGTTTTGACATCTCCAATTTAGTAAGAGAGAAATATTTTGAATGCTATTCGTCAAGTTAGTGAGTATTATATTAGGGACAGGGCAGGACTTTTGAAGCCCCAGAATATAGCTTTCATATGCTAGAACACAAAGACTATGACACAAAGATAATTACATACGGTCTTTTCGAACTCGAAATGGCAAAATAAGCTGCTAATTGATCTCCCGAGGCTCCAGATCAGAAGAGAGATGAACTATTGGGACTTCTGACCCCAAAATTGTTTTAATTCCGAGTTCTAGCTCAGGTTAAAGCTTCACTTGAAAAGTACAGGGGCAGCTTGCCAAGGCTTCGGTCACTAAGCGAGCCGCTACTTTGCGCACTCAGATATCATGGAAAATTGAGGACGATAATAGAACATCACGAACTTTCTCAATCAACGAGAACAATCCCCTCAATAATAAACAACTCTGTCCTTAAATTCCTCTCTGCAACTAAGTAGATATGGGGGGCAGATCAGCAAACAAGGCCGGCTACTTCGACAAGCTCAAGGGCCTCCTTGAAGAGTACAACTCCATCTTCATCGTTGGTGTCGACAATGTCAGCTCCCAGCAGATGCACGAGATCAGACAGTCCCTCCGTGGTGAGGGTGTCGTCTTGATGGGAAAGAACACCATGGTACGACAACTATGAGCTACGTGGCAGATGCGCAAAGACTAACGCGACTCGCAGGTTCGTCGTGCCGTCAAGGGCTTCGTTGCCGACTCCCCCGAGTATGAGCGTCTTCTGCCATACGTCAAGGGCAACATTGGATTCGTCTTCACCAACGGTGATCTCAAGACTATCCGTGACAAGATTTTGGCAAACAAGGTCGCCGCTCCCGCCAGAGCTGGTGCTATTGCTCCTGATGATGTCTACATCCCAGCTGGTAACACTGGTATGGAGCCCGGAAAGACCTCTTTCTTCCAGGCCCTTGGTGTCCCAACCAAGATTGCCCGTGGTACCATTGAAATCACCACCGACTTGAAGCTCGTCGAGGCTGGAACCAAGGTCGGAGCTTCCGAGGCAACTTTACTCAACATGTTGAACATCTCGCCCTTCACCTACGGTATGGGTATCGCCCAAGTCTATGACCAGGGTAACACCTTCCCACCATCCGTTCTCGACATTGAGGAGTCCCAACTTCTCAAGGCTTTCTCTAGCGCCATTGCTACCATTGCATGCATCTCGTTGGCTGCCAACTTCCCAACTCTGCCATCTGTTATGCACTCCGTTGTCAACAGCTACAAGAAGGTTTTGGCCATCGCCATTACTACCGAGTACAGCTGGCCCGAGATAGATGAGTTGAAGGACCGTATCGCAAACCCAGACGCATATGCAAGCTCTGCGCCAGCCGCTACCGAGACCGCCACCACAAAGGAGGCTGAGAAGGTAGAGGAAAAGGCAGATTCTGATGAGGAATCTGACGGAGAGGAAGGCTTCGGAGATTTGTTCGGTTAGGCCGGTCATTTGCACGATATCGGGGAATTTCGCAGCGAAATCTCGATGTGGTAGGGATCAAGAAAGGGGCATACCGGTTAGAGCGAGCGAACAAACGCAGATACTCTAATGATTCCCTTAAAAGCACTTTTTGGGCCTTGAGAATCTGTGAACGTGAGATTTGGGCAAAGATGACGACTTGCCACCATACGAATATCAAAAGGTCAGTGATTTCTCTCTTCTCTACATTCCCAATCACAAAGCAAAGTGATGAACAATCATAGCTTTTTAACCCTTAATGGTGTCACACCACCTTGAAGACCAAAAATAACAACTCTAATTTTTTCCTGACTGCTTATCTTACAAGTTTATACATATCTAGACCTGGTCTAGAAATCTTGCTAACGTACATTCTATTAGATCCTGTAGCTACTTTGATTTCATCAACCAAATGAGCTCCTCTTCCCCTCTTCCACTTTTATCCTTCTAGTCCATTCCCTCGTGCCTCTCCAGAAATCTCCTCGCTACAGCAATAGCCTCCTCTGGCACCCCCGCCAACTTCGCAACTTTTAAAGCATGACTTTCCCTATTAACGCCCTGCCTCAAGCGATGCAGGTATCTAAATCCCTCCCCTTCCTCATCTTCCTCTACGTCCGTACACCAAAACCCAACTTCCTTCATTCCCTCTGCCACAATGCGATCCGCCAATTCATGGAAATGTGTCGCAAATAGTGTTCGTGCCCTGTTTACTGTAGACAAATGATGTAGACAAGCGAATGCCACAGCAGCGCCGTCCGAGGGTGTAGTACCCCTTCCTACTTCGTCCATGATCACAAATGACCGGGATGTAGCGTGCCGTAGTATGCGTGCGGTTTCGAGCATCTCGACCATGAATGTCGACTGATCACGGAAGAGATTGTCTGCCGACCCAACGCGACTAAAAAGTTGATCCACCATACCCAATTCGGCAAATTCAGCAGGAACATAACTGCCTACTTGTGCTAAGATAGTAATTAAAGCATTTTGGCGCAGAAAGGTACTTTTGCCTGCCATATTAGGGCCAGTGATAAGCCATATTCGGTGCGGGTCACCGACGAAACAGTCGTTCGTGACGAATGTTCTCCCATCCGATGCAAGCCCTCCTTCAACAGTTGGATGGCGACCTCCCACAATCTTATGTTTAGCAGAATTGTTGAGCAGGGGACGCACCCATTGTTTTTCTGTCGCCAGACTTGCAAAGGAACATGCGACGTCCAGTTCATCGAGAACGGCAGCATTGCGACGGAGTTTTATTATGTTGAGTATAACTTCTGACCGCAGGGCATTAAAGACACGTTGCTCCTCGGCTCGAATATGTAGTTTCGCGCGGTCAATTTGTTGGCCTAGAGCAGTCCATTCGGGATGGTGAAAGGAGCGGGTGCTTTTTGAGGAACTGACGGATTTCACTTCGCCGCTGATGGCAAGGTCGCGCTTGAGGTCTTTGCCGCGAACATGGCAGATATGTCCCAAACCGGGGGTGAAACGAAGAGTTAGTGATGTGACGCCTAACCGCTCGCTGAGGTCTTTGGCGAGGGCTTCTTTTGAAGTTTGGAGGTCGAGAAGTTCTTGGTGGAGACGATTGAGGGTATGGCTGGCAGAAGGCTTCATTATCCACGCTTCGCCGCCGTCGGAATAGTAGTCTCGAATGCCGGTAGCTTTCTTCTTTTTCGTTTTCGGAGCGGTGTCTTCTTTAGAGCCTTCAGAAGTTATAATGGCTTGTGTGAGTGCTTTAATTTCATCGGCCTCATCTTCTTCTATCTGGTGCTGTTGCTCGATTCCTTCTTCGTCAATGGCATCCTTTATCCGTGCTGCAAGCAAGTTTGGTCCATCCAGTTGGATACGATTCACCATAGCTCGAACACAATCTCGTTCGGTACTGTCTTGTATGAGCGTCATAACCAGATCCTGGGCTGCGAACACAGTGCTGGCCAAGGCCAGAAGGTCGTCGGCATCGCCTCGTCCAAAAGCGAACTTTTGTAGTAAGCGGTGAGAGTCATGGCTTCGTTTCAAGAGAACCTTAACACGTTCTAAAAGGAGCTCATTATTCAACATATGTGTAACAATATCTAAACGGGAATTTATTACATCGAGAGACGTAGATGGAGATGCTGTTACTAGTTAGCGTGAGTCTGTTACTGTTGGGTAAAAAGTTTACTGAGCCAGCTTCCAAGTAACCTCGTGCCACCTTTTGTGACCGTCCGTCGGATCGTATTTAATAAACTGCCTGAGACGCTGTCGTCTCTCATCGTTGTTCTGATCTCCAAAGCACGCATTGTGTTCTTGTCGATGCCCATTACATCCGACTGCCGAGTGGGAGGTTGAAGTTTGATGTTAGAGCCCTGCAATCTGGTTCCGACATATTGCAAAAGAGAGCTACCTGCTGAAACTTCCTCAGGGGTGAATTGATCAATCAGTCCTGGCGGTATTGGCGATTCTAGGTTTGCAGTCCATTCGGAGATTGGTTGGGTTACTGTGGTATCAACGTACGAAACCAGGTAGTGATCTTCCTCTAAAACTGCAAATATACCATGTTCCTTGTCTGCTTGAAGTTCATCGCTCAAAACAACCTCTTTTGGTCCGATTCGAGCTAGAAATGAAGGTAAGGCGGATAACGTAGTACTCTGGGTGAAGAAATGCCCGGTAGACAGGTCTAACCAAGCCAGGCCGATCAACATTTCAGGCTCTGTTTTGGAAATCGTACCTTCCAGGCTATCCCCAACCTGAATAGCAAGAACATAATTATTGCTAAATGGATCCATGAAATTCTCATCAATCAAAGTACCCGGCGTAACAATACGTGAAACTCTTCGATCATGCATCAAGCCCCCAGACTTAATCTTCTCAGAAGGATCGTTCGGAAACTCCTCTGCAATGGCAACATAGCGGTTCAGATCTTGGACAAGAATCTTGAGATATCGATCAAGCTGGAAAAAAGGAAAGCCAGCCTAGTAATCATTAACATCTTCCGTTGATCACGTGACGATGGAGAATTACCATAGAGACTGGTTCCCACGTAGCTTTCGCCCCCGGTTTCTTCTGAGCAACCTTGAGGTTTAGAAGTGGTGCAAACTCATCGGCGTGTTCGAAGTAGAGCTCGTAAAACCCCCCAACTCGAGTCAGAAGTACGCAGTTTTCGAATTTCCGCATGTTATTGCGGGCCTGAAGAACGACAGTGGGGTATGAAGGTATATTCTCTTCGAGAGGAAGTGCGTCCAGAGCTATGAGTCCTTGAGGCAGACCGGTTATTTCATCACCACCTGGTGATCCTTTGGATTTTCTGGTTCTGGTCTTTTTGCCAGCCTCCACCACAGTCCCACCCGCCGCATCAACATGCTCAAGTCCATCCTGTAGAGCTATAGCATCTAAAGGAATAAGATCTTGGCCATCAAGCTTAAAAGCACTGGTAGTCTTCTTGCCTCTGACTTGAAGGTAAGCCAAGGCTGGTGAATTGTGCCCGGAATAAGTGGCTGGACGACCCCCCAGTAAACGATGCAATGGGGTGTTGACAGTGCGACAGCGTGGTGCAGCCTTTCTTAGCTGCTTGTAAATGGCAATCATTAGTCATGGCTCTCTTGAAAGACGATTACAGTATTTAGCAAAGCGAGGATAGTTGTCGCTGTTCACGGCAACCTTTTGTTTGTAGACGCAACTTTTCTCGTTTAAGATTGGTGGTTGATGACAGGGGTCGGGATCAACTGGGCCTCGTGGGCGTAGACTTTCGTACTGTACATATTAGATAATTATGTTGAGACCATTCTTCAAAGTTTCAGTCACGATGTTTGTTGTTATTACATAGTTTCACAGTTTTTTACTTTCGTACTTTCATCATATGAAGCTGTAATACTGTAGAAGCTAGAATTGAGGAGATAGATACGTCACGCTCATTTGGTACGTGCTGCATTGCATTTCGAGGCGTAATTATATTGGAGAATTAAGTTGCTCAAGAGTAAGTGTGCTCTTTTCCAGAGAAGATGCGATATATGAAGCACAGTTTACTGTCACTCGATAAAGCTATACGAGCCAGGTTTTTAGATAATTGATAATTAATGTACTTGCTACCAACGCATACAGTCTCGGCGGTTCCATACAACTCTCTCCCGCACTACTTAGTAACCACATAAGTACCTGCATAAGAGTAGCACTTGTACAGAAGGGGGAAATGCGTGGACGTCACATTGACGCCAGTCCTAGTCCGTTGTACTTTCTTTTCATATTTATATCTACTCAGGTCAGGGCCGTTGCAAGAATTGAAGAGCACTAGGAGCTGGATTTGAGATATCCTTTTAAATTCCATTTGCATTATTATTATTATATATCCCCCCAACCTCAGAGATAAAGTCAACTGATAATACAATATCAAGACATGACACATTGACACCCTGACCAACAACATGCAACCTCGACTGTTGATGCAGGACCAAGAAGCCTAGGACTAGGGTCTGGCGTGGCTAATGGATGCCCGCTCCAGTCCGCTCCAGTCCGCTCTGAGCAGGCGTGTTATTGGGAACATATGTAGTGTACGAACTGTATAGTAACTGCTGACATCTGGTACGGATTAGGTAAGTATTTCTTTCCACTGGATTACAGTGCGGCATTACAGGATTCTTACCGATGCTTGGTGATGGTTTGCAAATACACTCGATGGGGACGGCTGACGGACTAATGCTCTCCAATTCTTAGTAATCGCTTAGCATACAGAAGTGGAACTCTCTACGCTCCATCCGGCGCTCTAATAAAAGCGGGGCCCAGAGTATACCAGGAATGATATAAAGTAACATGACGATCTAAACCCAACCCTCCTCCCTCACTGACTCTTCCATTCCTCCCAGTTTATATTCTCCTCCGCTCATATTCATCTCTCTGTCGCGCGCGCTCTTCCGTCAACTGCTCTTCAATCAATTACCACTTTATCACATCGCTCATCCACGTAAAACTCTCTTCACAATGGCCGGCCCCAAAGTAGCGATCATCTATGTAGGTCGAAGTTACCCCGCCATACCCCGCCATCGCTGTCCCAAGTCCAAAGAAAATAAGAAAATAAGAAAATACTATGATGCATTGGATAGCCATACACTCCCCCGCTGACTTTGATTGATCATCTAGTATTCCATGTATGGTCATATTTCCCAGCTGGCAGAGGCAGAGAAGGCCGGTCTCAAGAAAGCCGGCATCGATGCCGACATCTACCAGTGAGTATTTCAACCGGGGCACGGCATACCGTAGTCCAGACTCCGCCTCCACGACACTAACAAGCACCAGAGTTCCAGAGACTCTTCCCCAAGAAGTTCTCACCAAGGTACGCGTCTATTCCCGGCCATGCTTTGCCATTGGTACTAATGTTTAGCAGATGCACGCACCAGCTAAGGCTGATTATCCAGTCGCCAGCGCCAAGACCCTTGAAGAATATGATGGTAAGTTCCAGATCAGTACTCTGCCGACTACACTTGCTAATAGATTTAAAGCCTTCCTCTTCGGTATTCCAACCCGTTTTGGTAACTTCCCTGCCCAGTTCAAAGCCTTCTGGGACACCACTGGAGGTCTTTGGGGTTCCGGGGCACTCTGGGGTAAATATGCCGGAGTCTTTGTCTCAACTGCTAGCCCAGGAGGTGGACAAGAATCTACCGCCCTAGCTTCCATTTCCACCCTCGCTCATCATGGCATCAACTATGTACCTCTTGGTTACAAGCCAGCATTCTCGATCCTCACCAATCTCGAAGAGGTTCATGGTGGTTCCCCATGGGGTGCAGGAACTTTTGCTGTAAGTTCATGATATCTGTTGTCCACCCAATTGCATACTAATATATTTACTAGGGTTCTGATGGATCTCGTCAGCCCACTGCTCTCGAGCTAGAGCTGGCCACTATTCAAGGTGCGTATATGCAACAATCGCAGCTATCATATTTAGCTACGCAATTCACACATACACTAATACTATCTAGGCGAGACGTTTGGTAGCGTCGTCAACAAGGTCAACTTTTGACTCCCTGGGACCACAAATGGAGAAGTGAAGGAGGAAAAGGTAACAGCAAAGACAGAACCTGACTCAACCGCAACAAAACCAACTGATACAACAGCAAAAAATTCAACTACGCTAGTAGAGGGAAAGGACAAGGAGGGTCCGTGTGGCTTGCCTTCCAAGTGCACAATTTTGTAATCCAGCCTTAAGATTTACTCTTTCAAATGAAACAATGACTCCCCCAGCTATTAAGTGCCAGACTTGTTGAGTGGTGTAAGTGGTTTCAGCTACAGCCCCAAGAAGTATGTCTGCCACAGGGACTATTATGTAGTTCAATGGATAATATCAGCAGTTGGTTGGGGCACTAGGTGGTAATATTGTTCTAAATGTTTAGGGTTATCAAAAGCAACAAGTCTAAGCATGACGCGCATATGAAATTTGCAGGAATAAGTTTTTTTTCCCCCTAAAACACAACAGTACCCAGAACCATGCTCTAAAACACTTTTCTAACTATATCTTGTAATAAGTGTTTTACTGCTTTAGACTGAGCCCTTACACATCTACAGATACTTCGGCCGAGCAAGATGTGAGGATTAGTAATAACAGAGAAGTATAAGCCTGGAACGGGTATTCCAATTGATACGAGAATAATCTATAATTCCTAATTACATCGCCAGAAGGTCGATTGATATACCCCTTCATTCCCCTAGCGCTAGTCCAATTCTGAAAAGCCATTCCAAATCATCAAGAAACCTGTTGATGCTCACGTGGAGTATGTTAATAGTCACGTGCCGTATTCGTGCTATATTCGTGCAACATCTCACGTCAGATCTGAACTGCCAAACCCCTTGAGAAAGAAAATATCCTGGAAACCTACTAGGCGACTATTATATCAAACACTAGCAAAATAATCATACAAGCTCCTGCCGCTTAATCCAACGCACTATCCAGTATTCTAGAAAGACTCGCGAGTCCTAGGATGGAAGCTACCAATGACCGTGATGTCCTCACACTTAGTAATGGCGACCAGGGTTTCATCGACTTGCCTATACAAGGTGTGCAAGATGGGTCGATGAGTGTTATAGGTAGATACTCTTCCTCGTTGGGTGAGTTCGGAATGAATGTTCCAGAGCTTAGTAATAGCGGATCAGATATCACAGGCTTGGGAAACAATCACTCTCAGCCACGTACAAAAAAAAGCGAAAACTTCCTACAAGAACTGGAAGCCCTAAAACCGGTGATAAAGAAATTGTATATTGATAATGGTCTACGTTTTCGGGAAGTGCAGAAGGTGCTTTCTACTCAGCATCACTATAATCTCTCGTAAGTAGTGAATGGTCTTTCCCTGTCTATGCCTACGTATTGTACAAATTCCCAAGCTTCTGGTTACAGAGTAATCGCTTATCGTAAAAACGTATCACTAAAAGCTGGAAATTAGCGAGCGGCAATTTGCAACACTGCGAAGAAAATGGGGAATGAAGAAGAACATAAGAAAAGAAGATCGCCATAAACTTTTACAAACCATCGACAATACCGGAATATCAGAAGAGGGATTCCTGGGGGGTGTATCACTTAACAAAGAGAAGATCAAACGTTGGAGAACAGAGATTGATAATAGGACTACATCGGTAAACCACGCCCAATGTGATAAAGGTGAACAGTTTAACAAATTCATAATTAGAAATACTAATTGTAATGCAGAAAGTACCATGAGTAGCAGGAACTTAGTAAAGAATTTTGCGCGAACTTCTGGCCCACGTTTTCGAACTTTGTTTCCAAAATCTCAACTCACAAGACAACTTGTGTCTCCTCCAAATCTCCATATTACTGAGGATCTGCTACACTCTATCAATCTATATATATCGGGAATGTATGCCCAAAAGTTATGGAAACCAGTTCGCAATGGCGATCATCATATATCCTCGGCTATTGAACATGAATCTCAACAAACTTTAGACAAGTTTTACTCAGGGTGTATGGCTGCCTTTTCACTTCTACAAGCTAAGTCATACGTTGAAGCTCGAAGGGTTCTATCTAGCGCCTGTAGTTTAGTCCGCAGCGTTGTTTTGTCCAGTCACCCAGAAACTTTAAGTCGATTTCTTGATATTTTCTATGATTTACAACATGGAAAATTTGGACCACTACACGAGGTTTTGAACTTACTACGCAACTATATAGGAAGAATGGCAATGGAGGTTCTTCCAAGGGCTCATCCGTGGAGAAATATCTGCTATTTATTAGGAAAAATCGACATAAAAGAGCTCGATCAAACAATGTTAAGATCTGCAAAGTATATGGCAGACGTTTCGGGAAGAGAAGGTGGAAAGATCAGCGATATCTATCTCGATAGTCAACTTTTATATATACAGTGGGCCCACGTTAATCAGCTCTCCGAGGAAGAGGAGGCTTTACGAAAATTATTAGCAGAAGTTCGAGCAGCTTCTGTTGGTCACCCCAGAACATTTATGATTATGCAGTTTATATCGGCCAGTTTGAGAAAGCAAGGTCGATTGGCGGACTACGAGACTGCGGGAAAAGAATTCATCACAGCTGCTCAAGCATATGGAGCAAATCAGAATCTTTTTCTTGGATTCCTAATCACGGCGCTAGCACAGTATTTGCAGGGGAAGAAAGCCGAGGCCGAAGCTAATCAAAGACAAGGGGTAACGATAATCCTTGGACTGTCAGAACCGCAACGATTCACCTGGGCTATGCAACATTTGAGTCGTTTAGAACAATGGCTTCGCGAATGGGGCCACTCAGAGGATGCAGAACAGACTAAAGCCGAAATTGACGGTTTGGTAAGACAGGATACCGCAAGCGAAGAAGAGTTGTTGGATTTGAATGAATAAAATTCTAGCTTTATAAGGGAATAATTCAAACTCATTATTCATATCCGCCTTGGGATAGAGCTATTTGCTGTTATAGTGTGAGAAGTTCTAAGACTAGAGCAACGGGTGAGGAGTCCTAGTACTGTAGGTACGGTACATTTTGATACGACGGCTACTAGTTGATACATGAATATCTTTCTACGATTTGCCTAGCACTGGTCAAGAAGAGCTGCACAAAATACTACCTCCTTTCTTTCTGTCCCTACGTAATTATTAAAGTCTCAGAGAGAGGTCCCTCGGTCAGCATTATTTAATTGCCCAAATCTCCTCTCTCTAACATATATAAGATTTATACTTGATCTAAGCTTACTAACTAAACTCAAGAGTGAAAGTCAAGTATAAATTTAACGGTTGCAACACCATTTGCTACCAAATAAATGATCTCCCTAACTTAAGGTTTAAGTTAAAACTCAAGTTAGCTAAATTAAGCTAACTTAGGATTTTAATCAAATATTTCTTAGAAATATAATTTAACCTCTTATAATAGAAGTTAAGAACTTTCGAATTCTAACGGGTTATATTACGTAATAGTGACATTAGGGTTTTTGATAATAGGACGTTTTCTAGTTTTTCTGATAATTGCTTTACCTTAGGGTTAATTTTAAAGTCTAAGTAATAAATATTATAATTGTTGGAGTAGTACGACTATACTACTAGTAATAGTAATAAAATCGTACTATATAAGGTAATTATGCTGTTACTAAATACTACTTGTACCTGTGATGACTCAGCACAGTACTGTACCGAGGTATAATACCGAGGTACCGTGACAGTAAGCCTGATTCAAAGCCTACCTAGAATTCTCTCCTTCTTCTAGCAATCTAGTTCCCCGCGATCTGCGCTTTAATACATACGTGCCACATACGCACGCAGTAGTAAAAGCAGCGTCACTTGAGCGCTGCTGCACAGATATACTTATGGCTAAGAAGATGTAGGGCGGCAGAAACCCTGCCTGTTAGGATATCTTTTCTCCACGGTAGGCTGTATTGTAGAAAAGGGAATATAGAACTCAGCTAAGGCTTTAATTAACCCTACTTGTCCTATATGACTGTTACTTTGGCCTAAGGCTAGATGTTAAGACTGTGACGTTTAAATTCCCTGCTGTTATTTCTTTCTGCTCTTGACGATTTTATAACCGGTCCTACAAAGTGATGAACTTGTATGCTGGTCTTTGAACACCTAACTTCCTTCTCAAGGAGCTATTTACTTAAAACGTTTTTCCCGAATAAATTCGAAACGTAAATTGAAAACTGGGACTCTGTTTCTTTTTATTTTCTAAAACAAACTCTATTTCAAGATACAGTTAGCATCCATGCAATATTCAGGCTGTGCGACGATTAAAGGGTTAATGTCTGGCCACCATCAACAAGCAAATTCGCTCCAGAAATATAGCCAGCCATCCCACTCGTCAGAAAAAGTACAGTCGACGCGATATCTTCAGGTTTCCCAAAACGCTTAAGTGGCACCTTGGCTAAAGAGTTCGTAACAAATTCAGGATTGTCCCTTGCAATAATCTGAGAGGTGCTCAACTCAACAGTGCCATCACGTTTAGTGATGGTTGGATTCTCGATGACACTGGGGATAATGGTATTGATCCGAATTCCCTTTGGCCCCAGCTTGCGCACATAGTCCCTCGCGATAGTCGCCTGCGCCCGCTTGAAGGTCGTGTACGGGCTGGCAACAACAGGAAATAGCCTCTCGAAGCCGCCACATGAGCTGATGACAACGAACGAGGTGGTTTTGGAAGCTGTCGAGCGCTTTTCTAGGTGAGGTGTGGCTGCTTCGATCAAGGTGATCAGGCCCATGATGTCGGCCTGAAAGCTGCGCTCCCAGCTCTCTGGACTGGGGTCCACAGCTCCAGGGCAGGCTACATAAGAAAGAGTTAGGATTGGTAGTCCGGTAAATGGGTATTGAAAACTCTAGATTGTGTAACTAACCATTGGCGACTACTGCGTCGATGGGTCCATGCTCTTCCACTGCTTTTTCAACCCAAGCTTTTATTTGCGCTGGGCTGCTGATATCAACCGCCGTTCCGAAGGCTCTAGCAGACATGGAATTGTCTTGGAGATCCCAAAATTCGTCTCCAGTGACAGTTCTGGCACAGAACGATATAGTAACTCCTTCCTCTAGGAAAGCGCGGACAATGCAACGCCCTATCCCTTTAGTGCCCCCTGTTTCCCCAAGTCAGCATCTGTATTGCCTTATGTTTTACTTCTCACTTTGATGGTGTATCTATCTATGGGTATCATACCTGTTACTAAGACATGTCCCCCTGCGAGATCGAATTTAAATAGGCTCATTTTTGGCTACTTCGATTTAGTTTCTTGGCTCAACGAGAAATTCAGGCTGCAAAGAATGATAAATTTAAAGAGATAGAGAAAAATTTCTTAAGTGAAGGCTAAAGGGTATATATATACATTTGGTAGAGATGTCAGAGAGTTTCTACAGTTACGGGAAAACTATGATTCGAGTATAGTGTATCATATCTTGTTTTCCTATTAAGGCGATAGCGCCTGATCTTTCAAATCCCGACTTCTATATTGCAGGACTAGCTATAATAAAATTGCGAAATTCTGGAATTTAATAGCTTTGTGCACAGCAGCACGGCAGATTTTCCTCCGCCGACGAACCGGCGGTCGGTTAACACGTTACCTTCGGCTAATTTTCTCCACAGGAACTAAAATCGTTGACTAATCACGAGAGACACAGGTATAATCTTGTTTTCCTATCTCGTCCTAGTAAGAGAGCGCATAAGGTACTGCATACGGATGCACACTAGCGCTTAGTCAACGTTCATTCTGTCCTGTTTCTCGCCGCTGGCAAGAAAACGACATTGACAGATTAACAGACAGCTCAATTAATCCTATCAAGTAATGGCTTCGAAACTTACCTTTATTACCACCACCGGTTCTCGTCTAGACGATGATAGCGTGAAGGAAATGCGCCGTCATGTGACTAAAGAAAACTTCCGGCAACGTCGTAGGCGAAAGGCCATGAAGAGCCATGATAGCTCCCAGGTGGAAAACGATACTTCGGATGCAGCGGAAATGATTAGGGGGCCAGAGACCAGAAATTTCTCGCCAAGGAGTGATAGAACAATGCAAATACCGCGGAAAATAAAGCTGTGGTCTCCTATTACAGAACCTTACAAACAATACCACCCAGATTTAATCGCATATTGTACGAGAGTTTTCTTCTATCTGTAAGTTGGTCGCTAATCTGTTTTCGGCAAGTAATCCAAACACTCAGGCCCCTTTCTTTTCCATCAGCCTCGAGCCAGGATAGGAATTTCAACGAGCAAGCGTGGACGAGTATGGTCTTTTCGGATCCTGCCGTGCTAGAAGCCTCGCTTTGCGTAACTGAAAGCCGTCGAAGTCTTCTGTACCAAGGAAAAATAGATTATGCAAGCGTGGGCAGGCATAAACAAAATGCAATTCGGATCATCAGTAAGAGACTTAAAGATCCCACACTGAGCCTTATTGATTGCACCATGAATGCGGTCATGACGCTGGCTTATAGCGAGGTATGTCAATAGTTCTTCTCCGGTTAATAGGGTTAAAATACAGAACTGTATCGCTATTAACCATGCTTAGCAAGTGGCCAGAGATACAGTGACTTGGGATATTCACGTAAAGGGCCTCTGTCAGATGATAAGAATTATGCAGAATTTAAAAGGACTTGACCCGCTGCCTTGCTATTTCGAAACATTTTGCCCGTAAGTCTAACCTTTCTATAAACCAGTAACATGTTAACAGCTTCTACTAGTACAAATATCAACACGAGAATAGCAACTCTTGTTGAATCGTCCAAAAGACTGGATCAAAAAATGCCGACTGATATTCCCTCCGAGTTTGTGTTCCTGATTATTGAGGACAAAGCTCGAGTCGAGTTCCTGGAAGTTTCGCGTGCCGTTTTTCAAGTGCAATTGATTCTCGATTCGGTATACCGTATGAACACAACAGAATCAGGACATCGAGTGATTATCGACGAAGAGATTAGAGCTATCCAATACAAGCTAATGTTATTAGGTAATAAGGCCACTTACTCCAAGGCCTTGTGTATATCAATTCGGATTTTTCTTATCCTCGTTCGACCACAGTCACGTACTGACGATAACTCGCTTCAGCCATTGGTCATTAGACTAAAGGAGTCTCTTGAATCACCCCACATCTGTTTCTGCAGCGCACTAGAGACGATATTCTGGCAGCTTACCATCGGGGCAGTTGCATCCTCCGAGCCAATCATGCGGCAGTGGTTCTTGATCACCCTAAAGAAGCTTTTACCGTCATTGTATCTCCGTTCTTGGGATGATGCAAAACAGGTGCTGCAGAAGTTCTTTTGGATTGATCATATTTTCTCTAGCCCATGTAGTGATCTCTGGGACGAGTTAGTAGATCACTAGGGGTTGCGCTAGTGTGAGGCTCCTTATCCTTGGTTAGTTAGAATAGGGGGTTTCCTGATACTCGGAATAGCCTTCTAGAATGGGACTAGCTCCAGGGGAACGAAGGGGTATATCAATCGACCTCCTGGCGATGTAATTAGGAATTATAGATTATTCTTATATCAATTAGAATACCTGTTCCAGGCTTATACTTCTCTGTTACTACTAATCCTTATAGCTAGTTTATAACAGATTTACGATTGTGAAAAATTGCTCTAAAAACTAGTGTCAGTGCCTTATACAAGGCGTTGGGGTAGGTCACCTGACCCAGGGGTCACCTGCTCGGGTAAAAGGAAGAGGTTGTAAATCATGGCACTGAAGTGAGATAAATGCTTTGTAATACCCCGCATCCTATTCGATAAGGCTTCGACTGGCCTTTGATATAAAGTAAGGGGAAGCAGAGCCTTGAGAAAGGTAGAGATTAGTTTGTATAAGATTTGACTAGTTGATAAGAATCGATATCTTTGAATACTATATCACTCTGCCTTTGAAACCTTACACCCTTCTAATTTATAAGCACCTTTTATTATTACTATTATAACTATAATAATATATTATATAAGATAATTAAAGGTTTTTCTCTTTACTCTATTTAATAGAACCTATATTAAACTTAGGCTATTTCTTGCTTAATATAACGATCCTAATATCCTACCTAGTAGGGCTAAAGGGTTATTAGGTTGATATTGAGGGAGAAGTAGTTAACTAGAATTCGGGGTCTTTAAATAGAATTGAAGTTGTTACTAAGTAAATCATCTATATTATTAATTATAAGGTTTTAAGCATAAAGCTCTTATTTAATAAAACTATTCTACTTATATAGAACCCTTCGTGCCAAGGCGAGGTTCTGGAATCCCGGGGTTTCTAAAATCCTAAAATTCTAGGGTCTATCACATGACTTGCTAGGGGTTAGTTCTGAGAGAGCTTTAGAGCCGAGCCCCTTTAGTTCTAGAGATCTAAATTTTAATATTTAGATTATATAATAAATACTAATATAAATAACCAATAACAATATAAAGAAAACTAGGGGTACCTTTCTTATAAAAGGCACTTTTTATATCAAGATGTCTATAATTAAGTAGATGCCTATATAAAAGAAGGTGCCTTTATATATAAATTGTGATATTATCCCCTTCTTAAATTAGCGTGCCTTTATATTTAAATATATAAGTTCGGATTTTAATTAGAATTAATATTCTTCTTTTATTATAATTACTTCTTTAAAATAAAAAGATAATCTATCTAGTAGTAATAAGTTTCTAATTACGAAAAAGAAGTAATAGTATTTATAACTTACTTTTAAGATTAAAGAGATAAATATTAAAATAGAGCTATATATATATTATATAAAGGAAGAGAGAAAGTATATTTTCTTATAGAGTAATCTAACAGATACTTAGAATATATATAAATAAAGAAATCTTCTTATAATATAAAGTTGCCTTAAGGGGCAATATAAGATTCTAAGATTTCTAAAATAAGTAATTAGTGTTGGATGGGAATACTACTCGACTTATATTACTAGTAGTAATAATATTACTAGTAATAGAATCAAGTCGTAGGAGGTATTGTAGAAGGGTAGTAAGGGCGATTATTCCCTAAGAGAATACTAAGAAGACTTGGAAAGAGTGTTTGAATTGGCTTGATTCTCTCAAAGTAGGGAGAATCAGTTCTATATATATAAGTAAGAATAATACTGAGATATTTCGGGGTGTCCGAGTTATTTCGGGAACCCCGACTAACCGAGGGCTGTACGAGTCATACTAGCATAGCCCGAATCCCTCGTATATGATCCTTACAGGGGCTTTGTGTACAGCCCCGTATGATCCTTGCCAAGGACTATGCCTTGATCCTTACGAAACACTTACGCACGTACTGCGTAATCCTTATCTTCCGAGAATAGCAACGTGACGTATAGTACCCTATTAGGTGTATTATATGCCTGTAGGTTGTATAATATCAACACGTCCCCTTAATAGGTACAATACATCGAATTTTCCTTAAGTCAGCTTGAATTGGCCTAATTCGGCTGAATTAGCCTTGACTTAAGGATTTGACTTGACTTAAGCCTGAATTAGGCCTAGTTGCTATAAGAAGGCCTTGAATTTGATTTTATCAAGTGGTTTAGTTAAACCGTCTGCCTTTTGCTCGTTTGTGCTTATATAATAAAGGTCGATAATTCCTTTATTAAGCAATTCACGAATATAGTGAAATTTGACCGCTATATGTTTAGTGCGTTCGTGAAATACGGGGTTTTTGGCCAATAGGAGGGCGCCGTTGTTGTCGGTATAAACCGGGAATTTTGCCTGTCGGTATTGTCCGATTTCTTGTAATAGAGCCTTTATATAAACGGCTTCTTTACTAGCGGCATTTATCGCAATATATTCGGCTTCCGTAGTTGATTGTGCTACTACAGTTTGTAGTTTCGATTTCCAGGAAATCGGCCCTCCGGCCAGGAAGAATATAAATCCGGTAGTTGATTTTGCCTTAATAAGATCGCCGGCGTAGTCGGCGTCGCAATACCCGCTAATATAGCTGGGGTCGGCCGAGTCGATATTAGCTAAATAATTGATTTTATAATCGATAGTAGCCTTTAGGTAGCGTAATATTCGCTTAGCGGCAATAATATGTTCCGGGGCCGGATTAGAAGCAAATCGGGCTAGTTTGATAACCGGGTAAGTAATATCGGGTCTAGTACCTAACATAATATATAGTAGGCATCCGATTATACACTGAAAAAGCTTTATGTCGGCTTTACTAGCTGCTACCCTATTCGGGACTAGCTTGATTTTTGAATCCATAGGCGTATAAGCTGGATTAGAATCCTGAAGGCCGAATCGTTCTAAAAC